>ERZ1292632.346-Hain-H43-01um-R2-346-length-47876-cov-11_pt1 | contig 47876 bp, 74 predicted proteins | sample MGYA00564407_ERZ1292632 | MGnify/ENA primary metagenome ERZ1292632 (study PRJEB36523, sample SAMEA6512637) | groundwater metagenome | collected 2019-01-08 | study: AquaDiva: Metagenomics assemblies of 32 groundwater samples | reverse complement strand
GACATCGACGCGGCCTATGTCGGGCAGACCTCGATCACGACGCTGGGCACGATCGGGGCGGGAACGTGGAACGCCGGGACCGTATCCTCTGCGACGAATAGCGTTGGCGCCCGTCCCGCGTCGACGCTGACGGCCGGCTGGGCGCTCACGTCCAATTACGCCGGGGTTGGTGAGGTCGATCTTTGGAGCACGGTTAACGGCGTCGGCAACAACCAAGGGTTTTACTTCTACCAGAAGCTGTCCGCCTCCACAGAGCAGTTGCTTCTCGTCGCTAGCGGCACAGCAAGCTCAACCGAAATAGATATTCATTCCGGGAGCATTATTGGATTTCTTTATGCCGACAGCGTAGAGGTTGGCGCCGGCTCAACGAGCAACGTCCCCTACAAGCTCTATTCAAACAATATCGTCCGGCTCTCCCTGCCGACCACGGGCGGATTGGCGGTCACCGGCATCACGAGCGGCTCGCTCACTCTCCAGGTTCCCGCGGTAGCCGGCACCAACACCCTGACGTTCCCGGCCGGGACCACAGACTTCTCGGCGACCGGCGGCGCCTCGCAAGTCGTTATGCAGGCGAGCGCGGGCGGAGCCTTTACGGTTGCCCAGCTTGCCGCGAGCGACCTGTCCAACGGCACCACTGGCACGTTGGCGGTCGTGCTCGCCACTTCGCCGTCGATCGCCTCGCCGACTCTCACCGGCACGGTGACGCTGACCGGCAGCGGCACGGTGACATCCTCGGGCGAATTGGGCCTGGGCGGCTCGCCTATCTCGCGCCTGGAGTTGACGGGCACCTACACAACGGCCAACTCGGCGTTGATGCGGATAGCGGGCACCCACGCCTCTTCGCTTACCTCCACACAGCGCATATTGAATATGCAGCCGACGCTTGCGCCGTCTGGAGCTTCGTTATCCACCATAGATACGGCGCTGTTTTCCCCGACGCTGAACTCGACGGCCTTTACGATAACCACATGGAACAATGTGAGTTCCGGCCTTACGCTCGGCGCATCGTTTTCCGGCGTCATTACGACCTACAATGGTCTTATAGTAACAACCCCAACCATAAACGGCGGGTCGATCACGAACCTGAACGCCCTTCGTGTTAATCCAATAACGAACGGCGATGGAGCCACAAGCGGCACTGTTACCAATCGGGGCCTCAGCATAGCCGCCATATCGGCCGGCGCTGCGGGCGGCACATTAAACAACACGAGCGCGATAGTTGTTGTCCCCACCGGCGGGGCGACAAGCGGTACGGCGAACAACCGCGGCATCTGGATCAACGGAAATGGCGGTGTGGCGGCCGGCGGCACGGTAAACAACTTCGCGTTGTTCAGCGATAGCACAGCGCCATTCCAGATCGGCGGTATGTTCTTCTTCCTCGGCTCCACTTCGGCCTTCCCGGCGCTCAAGCGGTCTTCCGCCGAACTCCAGGTGCGCGTTGCCGACGATAGTGCGGATGGCGCGCTCAAGAGCCTAAAGATCACCACCAGCAGCACGACGTTCATGCATGAAACGTCGGCCGCTCTCGCGAACGGCGCGGCGGCGGCGGCAGGGACATTGCTCAACGCGCCCGCCGCAGGAAACCCGACGAAATGGATACCGATCAACGACAACGGCACGACACGATATATCCCCGCATGGTAGGAGGACCGGGTGGCAACGCTGACGATTATCCTTGATACCGGCACGAGCACGTTCACGCGCACCCCCACGATCAGTGCGGCGCACATGACCCGCATTCGGAACGCCTTTCAAGCGATCCTGCAAGAGCCTGGCATGCCGCCGCCGACCGAGGACGAGATTTTCGACTATTGGCTTGCCCGGTGGAAAGCCGATACCATCGCCGTCATTCAGGGGCAGGAGCGCGTTGCCGTCGAGCCGGCGCCAATCGTTTTCTCGTGAGGATGAGATGCCGAAGCGAAACGTTGAGGTGCCGGCAGAGGCGGAACCGGAACCTGCGCCATTGGTGCCGGAACCGGCCGCCGCGCCGGCAGAGCCGGAGCCCGCGCCTGAGCCCGCGCCCGCGCAACCGGATTGGAAACGGGCCTTCGAGATTGCGATGGCGCAGCGGAACCATTGGATGCAGCGGGCCCACGATCTAGAGATCGATCTCGTGATGGCCCGCGAGGCGAACAAGCCGGAGGAGACATGAGCTGGATCGGCCGGCGACCCACACGCGAGATCGTCATCGCCCTGGAGGCAACGTCGGCGAGCCGATATGAGGCCGCCGAACTCCACCGCGCGCAGATCGCCGAGGCGCTGTCGAAGCATGCGGCCGAGACCGCGGCGATGCACGCTGAGGGCAAGGCTGCGCTGGCCGATGTTCGGACTTCCGTCTCCCGCGTGCATGAGAGAATTGATGGCTTCACTTCAAAAATCACCTGGAAAATAATTGCGTGGCTAACAGCCTTGAACGGAGCGGCGTTTTCGATCATCGTTTACCTCATCACGAAGGGCGTACCGTGGCGATGACCGAACCGTTGAAAAGCCCCTGCCCGCTATGCAAAGGCAGCGGGACAATCCCGCACACGCGCCGCACAATAAATGGCGAGCCCGACCCGTTCGATTTGATGACCGAAGAAACCTGCGACAAATGCGGCGGCGGCGGTAAGGTGCCGACGAACCTCCGGGCTATACAGGAGGGTGCGCCGAGCGCCCCTGCCGCGATGGCCGATCCGCTTGCCCTCTTGGGCGTGTATGCTGCCGCTGCGTTGCAATATAGCAGGCTGATTAAGGCAGTATGGGCGCCCATCAAGCCGAAGGCGCCTGAGCCGGGAAGCCCAGAAGCGTGACCGAATATCGAGATTGGTGCACCCGCCACGGCTGCGATCACGCGCATTGCCCGCGGGGTTGCGAGCACTTGACTTAACCGTTACTGCCCGCTACGGTGCGGCATGGATAAGCTATTACAACTAAGCTGGGCGGCCGGGTTATTTGAGGGAGAGGGCTATATTTGTTTGCTCGGCAAAAGGAGAAAAATCCAAATTGGGTTATCCAGCACCGACGAAGATGTGGTACGTCAATTTCATTTTGTGGTTGAATGCGGCAATGTAACTGGCCCCACACTAAGGGATAATAGGAAACCTTGTTGGCATTGGCGAGCACACGGAGAGCGGGCGGCTAAGTCCCTATACAGTTCTTTTGAGACTTATCTTGGGGTTAGAAGAAAATCGAGATTTATCGAAGTTTTAGATATCCAGAAAAACCTCCCCCCGAAAGTTCCTACTGGGGGGCGAAACCGCAAACTGAGTGATGATAACGTCCGTAACATCCGTAAAAGGCTGCTCATTGGCGAGCAACAGACGGCGCTAGGTAGAGAGTTTGGGATTACTCAGGCCCAAGTATGGAAGATAAAAGAGGGACGAACATATGCCCATGTCGAGTGAAAGCGTCTCTCCATATACAGAGTGGTGCATTATCAATAAATGCACACATGGACATTGTCCCTTCTCTTGCGAGCATCCGCAGCCGATGGTCACGGACGATGACCGCTGCGTTTGCGCCTTGTGCTTGCATTACAGCGGCGAGTTGGTCGATGTCGCCCCATGCACCCCCGAGAATTGCCCTGACAAATTCGAGAGAGCATGATGCGCATCCACAAATCCGCCCTCGTCAACCTCCTCGCCATCATCGCGATCATCGGCGGCCTCTCCGCCCTCATCGTTCTGCTCACCAGCATCGTCCCGGCCCGCGCGGACGAGCCGCAACCGCTTACTCGCTGGATCGTGGCGCTACAACCGCCCCGGACACTAGAACCGCAGAAATCATGGACATCATCGTGTATCGTAAGTACGCGAAATTCTTACGATGTGCATGTCGCTCTTGAGTTGCCAGGTACTCTGAAGGTCCAGCGCCATCACGATGCAAACTGCCAGTTGCCGACGGACCTGACTACGCCCGTAACCATTTCGTTGGTGAAACACAGGGACTGCCTAGAGGCAGCATATTGCGGCAACATCGGACAGGCGAGCGGTGGCGTACCTTTCATGTCGCTGCGGGTTACGATAACCAACACGGCAGACCTGAAAAACGCGATCATCAGGGCGAGCTTCTTGCAGGAATAGGGTCGGATATGTCACGCGGCGACCGGCTTGTTTTCGGCTGGGAAGAACTCGGCACGCTGCTCAAAGACCCAAACCTCCGCGACCTCATCACGGGTTATTGGGAGGAGCTATCGCCGATCAAGCACATACCGCTCGATATCGATTGGCCGCTGCTCCTCGACTGGAACGCGAAAGGCATCTACCGAATCTGGACTGCCCGCGTCAACGGAACGCTCGCCGGCTTCGTGTCGTTCTTCATCTCGCCGCACATCTTCTACCGAAACATACTGTTCGCCGTCGATCGGGGTCATTTCCTCTCTCCGGCGTTTCGTGATACGAATGCGCGCCTGGGTTGGCGCTTGTGGTCGACGGCGACGGCCGCGCTGAAGCAGATGGACATTAAGGTGGCGATGTTGCATGACAACGCGAAGCGGCCCTTGATGCCGTTTTTCCTCGCCTTGGGCGCGGAGCCGCTTTCGACGATGTGGGTCTTGGATTTCACCAAGGAGCCGGGCCAATGATGGGCGGTGGGGGGCAAAGCGCGGGCGGCAGCGGTCTCGGCGGGACGGTCTTGGAATTGCCGAACCAGGGCGTCGCGGCGGATTGGTGGCAAAAGACCCTCGGGCCGCTCTATGATCTTTCGGCGAATGCGGGTGCGGGGACGCCCGCCGGACAGGCTTATCCGCAAGCCCAAAACTTCGTCTACAACTACCTGACCGGCAAGGAGGGGCGGGACACTCCGTTCAACGATCTCATCACACGCTCCTTCATGCCGGCATACACGGCGGCGGATTATGCCGCCAATACCCTTTACCCGCGCGGGACGGCGCAGGGCGACACGCTCAACGATATGGGCGTTACCGGATTTCCCTACGCCACCCAGGCCCTCACGCAAGGCTTTGACCCGGCCTATCAGCGGATTGTCGATTATATCAACAACGACCCTTACCGATCGCAGGCGCTCATCGGCTCACAGGCCGGCGCGGCGATGGGAAAGACCGGGGCACAGAATATTCAGGGGATGGCTGGGCAAATCCGCAATACGGGTTTCGATCCGCAGGCGGCGATATTCAACCGCGGGCGGCAGCGGGTCATGGACACGACCAACGCCGTCAATTCGATGTCGGGGCTCGCGGGCACGCCATATGGCGCGAGCGTCGGGGCCAACGCGCTGACCAATTACGATCTTGACTGGCAGGACCGGCAGCTTGGACGGCAGGCGCAGGCGGGAGGGGCGTCGTCCGCCCTTTACCAGGCCGCCCCTGGCTTGGCGAACGCCAGCGCGGCTATGCCATCGGCCACAGAACAGGGACAGCTCGCCAGAGGATTGGCGGGGTACCAGGCGCGCGATCAGGCGGGCATTCAGGGATTGGCCGGTTTTGGTTCCGGCGCGGGCACGGTCGGCAATCTCTTTGCGGGCGCGCAGAACGCCGGCACGCAGGCGGCACGGACGGGAATGGAGTTGGGCGCCGCGCCCTATAATCTTGGTACGTCTGTCGCGAGCAATGCGCTCTCCGGTCTGTCGAACCTGACGAACCTTGGCAACGCCCAATACACGCTGCCGAGGCAGGTTCTCGGAGATTTGATGCAGTATCTCGGGAGGGGCCAGAGCGCTTCGCAGATCAGCAGCCAGATGGGGGAGCGGGGCTTCAACCAGACTTCTTCCGGCATCGGCGGCCTCTTCTCTGGGCTCAAAACGATTGGAAGTCTCGCGATGACGCCATTCGGGGCGGCGCCGGCCGGCTCGCTCGCGGCGAGTATCTAGTCGTGGCGGGCTTTCCCTTCGCCGCGGTCGGGGCCGGCCTGGGCCAGTTCGCGGAGCACTACCGGCAGCAGCAGGAAGCGGCGGCACGCAACGCCATGCTGCGGCTCACCCTGGAAAAATACCGGCGAGAAGAGGAGGAACGCGCTCAGACGCGCGAGGCGTCGGGCGGGATACTCGACTCGCTGCTGGGCGGCACCGCTCCGATCGCGCCGATCGCGCCCAGCGGCGGCATGCCAAGCGGCTTTCCCGGGTCTGCTCCGATGCCGCAGACGACGATGCAACCAGGGGGCGCGCTGACGGGAGCGTCGGCTGGCGAAGACCCGCGTTTGGCGCTGATCCGCAGGTACGAGGCTGATGGACGGTACAATGTCGGAACTGGCGGTACGGACCTATCCAATGCTCCGCTCGACCAGTTCGGTTTCCCGCAATGGTCAGGCATCAGCACCCCAAAGGGGCCGTCGCATGCTGCCGGGGCATACCAATTCCAACCAGGGACATGGCGGCAATACGCTGAGCCGATGGGTATCAATGATTTCTCTGAGAAATCACAGGATGCAGTAGGCGCCGCCGCTTTGCGAGATCAGGGCGTCAAGCCGTGGGCGCCCTATAATCCGAGGTTGGCAGCTGCGCTTGCTCGTGGCGAAGGAGCGGAACCGCCGCAGATGGCGCAGGCGCAACCGCCTCCCGAGACGCCGGAAGCCGTACCGCCAGCCATTCAAAAGGAAGTTGACCAAGGCGTGCGGACGGTATCCAAGGCCACCCCTTCCGGTCTCTATGGCCGCGCCACGATCGAGGATTTGGCGCGTCGCGTCGAGGCCGCGCGTCCAAATGCCAGTCCGGTCGTCAAGCTGAAGATGCTGGAGGGCTTGCATAAGCTGCTTGCCCCGGACCAGGCCGCCGATTTGCGCGTTCGGATGCTGGAGAGCCAGCAAGAAATGCGCATATGGATGAAGGATCAGGAAGTCGCCGCGGCCAATGAACGGGCCAAAAAGCAGGGGTGGGACATCATAAAAGGCGAGGATGGGAAACTCTATCGTTTCAACAAAGGAACGGGAGCGGTGGAAGAAGCTGACCCCAAACTCGCGGGAGGCACGCGGCTTGGGACCGGCGGCGCCGCGACCGCTTCCGGTGGGCGAGAAGCCGATCTGAAAACCGAAATCAAGCGGCTCGACGATGAGTTCCTTGCAAAAAACCCTGATGCTACCAAGGCGACGATCGACCGGGCGCATTTCGACAATCGGAAGACCGCCGAGGCGGCGATGTCCAAGGCGACGACCAAAGAGGCGCGGTCGCCGTCTGGGATGCACATGCGGAAGTTCCTTGAACAGAACCCGGACGCCGGGCCGGCCGAGATATCGCGAGCTGCGGCGGGGTTTGTCCGGGACTCGTCGATCGAGCGGAACTTTGCCGGCGGCAGCGGCGCCAATCAGATGCGGTCGCTGAACACCGTCGCCGACCATCTGACGCTGATGCGAGAATACGCGACGGCATTGCAAACCGGGGACATCCCTCGGGCAAATGCGCTGGTGCAGCGGCTTGCCGTCGAGTTCGGGCACCCCGAAGTGACAAACTTCGATGTGGCTCGGGACATCATGGCGGATGAGGTGGTTCGGCTGCTGACCTCGACTGGCGGCACCGAGGCGGATCGTCTCGGGATGCAGTCTCGGTTCAAGGCCGCGGCATCTCCGGCGCAGATGTTTGGCGCGCTCGATGTTGCGGAGCGCTTTGTTGCTGGCCGCTTCAAGGGTTTGGAGCAGAGTTATGCTCGAAACGATCCGGCCCGGCGTCGCGAATTTACAAATGACATGCTGACGCCGGAGGCTCGAAATATGTTCGTCAAACATGGGTCGGCCGAGGGTGGGGCAACAGCTCCTGCCGGGCCGGCGACGGCGCCTGCCGCTCCGGGCGTGTACCGAGAAGGGCAGATTATTCATAACCCCCAGACCGGCGAGAAGATGATCCGGCGCGGCGGGCAGTGGGCTCCTCTACGATGAGCGATCTTCCGCCGGGCTTCGTGTTGGACCAAGCCTCGGCGGCCCCCACCCCAGGATTGCCGCCGGGCTTCGTGCTCGACGTTCGCCAGCCGCAGCCGACGCCGGTTTCACTATGGGAAACCTTCCTCGGTCGGCCGGGAGCGGCGATCGAGAAGGGTGCCAGGTTTGCGAAGGGTGCAGCGGAAGGGCTGCTTGGCGAGGGCGTTCCGGAAGGCCGCGCATCGGAATTTGAGGGCGGCCCGGCCGGCTTCGCCGGGCGCGCGATCGGTACGGGGACCAAAAGCATTGCCGAGAGCCTGTGGGAAAGCCTTATCAAGGCACCCGGCAAAATGCTGACTGGCGAAATGACGATGCCAGAAGGTGAACAAGCGGCGCGCGGAATGGGGTTGGCAATGGCCGGGGGTGGGTTCCGCCCCGGCATGACCCTGCCGGCGCACCAAATTCCCGCAGCGCCCCGTCAGTTGGCTTTGCCGCCCCCGACCGTGCGAGTGCCAGGGCAGCCGGCAACCCAGGTGGGGGAAGGGATTTTGCCGCCCGGACCCGAATCTGTGATGACCAGCCCCGCGGCCACTGTGCCGCCCATATCGCCTCGGGCTGTCGTTGGCCCGGAGCCTATCCCGCCGGTTGTTGCCCAAGCCCAGCCGGTTGTGAGAAGTCCACGAGACGACGCGATCACGACAGGTCTGTACCGCCGGGCAGTGCAGCCGAGCACGAGAGGGCGCCGCGATGCCGAGCACCTTGCCCGTCAGGATCAGCAAATTGTAACCGGCGTCGATAAACTCATAGAGAACCGGCAAAATCTCGCATTGACGGACGCCAAAGGAGTTGAGTTGCCGATCGGGTCGGTGCCGCGCGATATGCGGCAATTCTCCGAAGCGATCAATCAGACAAAAACGTCGCTGTTTGAGAAATGGGACCCGATGGCTCGGCGGGCCGGCGACGAGGGTTTAAGGATCGATCTCGGCCCCGTGGTTGGTGAATTGCGCGCGCTGGCGAAGAAGCCGGAAGTAGCTCATGTCAATCCAGGAGCCGTTGGTGAGCTTGAGCGCTTTGCCGATCTTTACGAGGGTCAAGGGTTTTATACGCCGCTCGAAGCGCAGAATGTCATCAGGGGCATTAACAGAAGGCTTCTCGGATTTTATGAAAAAGGCGAGGCCGCATCAGGCGCTCCGGCTGAGGTACTGGAGCCCGTAGCGCGCCTGCTCCGCAAACAGCTTGACGAAGGGATTGCCAGCACCGTAGCGCCCGGATATCAGACACTACGCAACGAATATGGAGCGCTGAACGCGATCGAGGGCGATGTCACGAAGGCGGCGCAGAGAATCGCGAATAAACCTTCGAGCGGTTTGTCTAGGCTGGCCAATCTGATTTCATCGACGGAATTTGTGCATGGAGTTTTGATGGCGAACCCACACGCGATAGCGCGGGCTGCGGGGGCAAAGGGAGCCGGGGAATTGCACAGATTTTTCAACGATCCCAACCGCAATATCCAGCGTATGTTCGATCGCCGAACTGCGGCGCCGCGATCTCCTTTCGGGCAGGGATTGGACCCCTATCTTGGCCCGGCAGCGCGCGTCGGCGCCATCGGGACGGGCGCATTGATGTCGGGCGGTTTCCCGGCAGATCGCCCCACCGATCGTCCGCTGCGGCACAGCACCGGCGCGCAATAAGAGAGGCGACGATGAGAGGATGGAAGACCGTGCTGTTCGGGCTGGCGACAGCGATCGTACCGGCCGCGCTAACCTATCTCGGCGGCGTGGAATGGACCTCGATGGGCATCAGCCCGGGTATGGCGGCACTGATCGGTGCCGCGATCGTTGCCCTACGCGCCGCAACGAGCACGCCGATCGGGCGGAAGTGACCCACTATGGCGCGGCCACCGGAGCCTCGACCCTGAAATCGACAACCAGATGCACGCGGGCATACTCTCCCGTGTTGATTGCCGAACACGGCACGAGCGGATTAAAGACCGTCAACCACCCGACGCCAGGCGAATACGCCTCGGTGCCGGCGAACATCATCGTACCGGGATTGGTGCGGATCGGCAGGACGGCGCGCTTCCACCGCTCGAAGTAGGGGGTCGTCTCCCGATGCCAAGGAAGCGCCACGCCGGGGTCCAGCATTTCGAGGAACACCCGGCCGAATTCGGCGCCGCCCACATTCTGGCCGATGCGACGCATGCGACCGAGGAGGTTGGTCAGCTCCACCCATTTCGTTGCCGGCGAGTAGCTGACGAAATCCTCATCCGCCTCCTCGGTGCCCTTGCGGAAGCCCCTCACCGCCAGGATGCGCAATCCCGGTTGATCTGGGTCGGCTTTGAATAAACCGGCACGTGTCCGCAATGATCCCGCAAGCTCGAACGTGTCGAGCCAAAAGACCGGGGCGAAGTTCATGCTGCCTCCGGCGGCTCGGGATCATCCGGCTTGCGATTGAATAACGCCGGATCAAACGGGCGTTTATCGATCTGCGTGGGCGACATTAGAGCGGTCGTCTGCACAAGCGAAACAATCTTGCCATCGGCATTCGCGCCTTCGAGCATGCGCAGCAGTTCGCGCAACTCACTTGGGACGATCTCCGTGACGATAACGCCACAAAGATTTGCTTCCGTCTTGGTCTGGCGCATTATCGCGGCGGTCGCCATCGCCGCGGCCGACGCGGCATCTGGCGCCATCCAGATATTCGTGGCGAGGGGGCCGCCGGAGTCAAAACTGAGGGTTACGAGAAAAGCCCTTGGTTGCGTAGCGTCCATCATCCCGTTCCCTTTCTGGTCGGGTATTTGTCCTTGATGTGCCGCGCGAAGTACGAACCGGGCGAGGGGTTTGTCAGCAAATCTTGATACGCCGCCTCATCAACCCCGCCATAAGTATACGTCGCGCCGGAGCGGAAAGTGACGCTGAGTTCGCGCAGCTCTTCGTTATATTCGACGCTATTGATGTTGCTACTGCGTACCGCTGGCATTGCTACCTCCTCTTGCAGGAATAGGATCTGGCGGAGGGGCAATCCGAGGCGTTACCGAGAGCCGGGCGTCAACTCATGAGCCGATCGTCGGTATCGGCTCCAAGGCTCTCCCCTCCATGAAGATCAGGCGTCGCGGTCCCCATAATACGGCAGCAGCGGCGGCATTTTGCCATCCCGGTAGGCGATCTCGATCTGCGGCGCCACGATCTCTGCGACAGTACGGCGATCGGGAAGCAACGTGTCCAACAGGAACGCTTCCTCGATCGTCGAGAGGCCGATTGCGGCGGCCTCCAGCTTCGCCTTGACGACTAGGAGAAGCGCCCGCCACCGTGCCCGGACGAGTTGATCGTCCCCGCGTTCCGGGATCGGCACCGTGAAGCGAAGATAGCGGCCGGCCAGGCGGAAACCGATGGTTGCGCGCCCGCTGTCCTCGCCGAATAAGAACGCATCTGCCCCCGCGCGCCGCATCAACTCGACGATCTGGTCGCGGGTGCGGGAGACTGGGACTTTGGTATGCTGGGCGTAGCGGCGCGGACGCTCAACCATTATTACCTGCCATTTCTTTTGCCGCAGCGGCCGCCCGCGCCTTGAGCGCGCCGATGCTCAGCGCGAGGGCGGGAGTGTTGCCCTCGCCCCAATATCCTTTCGATGACCCTTTAAGGTACACCGACACGATGTAGGGGCGGCGTTTGCCGCTGATGACCTCGCTGTGGTCGGGGCCGAGGAAACCCATTTCCCAATTCGCCCCTTCCGGCAGCAGCGTATTCGCCGGGGCGAGAGAGTCGCCGGTATAGCGTCGCGCCTGAATAACGCATCCATAAGCGGCCATCTCGATACGCGCGTCCAATTCTCGGCTGCCCTCCGTCGCCGCCGCCTGAAGCCGTTGCAGCAAATCATCAATCTCGCTCATCGATAGCCTCCATCCCCGTCGCCGCTGATCCGCTGCTCGCCGATGATATCGCGCCGCCTGGCGATGCGGTCGCGTTGTATCCGTATGACCTCCTCGGCAGCAGCGGGGAAATGCTCCCGCACAAGCCCCTCCCATGTGCGCCAGGCGGGGCACCCGTCGATGCTGGAAAGATCGATGAGGGTCGCGCTCTCCTCGATCGCCTCCTTTAGCTCCCGCCCACGATCGATGGCCTTCTGCTGCTCCGGGGTGTAGGCAGGAGCGGCACCGGGGCGCTGGGCCGCCGCTCTCGTAGCCGGCGCGCCTTCCTGCGCTGTGCGGGCCTCTATGGGCGTTTCTGAGGCCGTCACGTCGCGGGGTTCGTCCGCCTGGGCCATCTCGTCAGCGGTGTAGAGGCCGGACAATTCCTGTGGGAAGGCCCGGCGCAGCGCCAGCGCCTCGGCGCACTTGGCGATCATCAAATCTCCCATCGTTCGCCAGAGCGCGTTTTGTGGTTGCGCATAGGACTTGAACCGGGCGGTCCCCCAGCACGGCTCCTTGAAATCATGGCGTAAGGCTGCGACTTTGGCCGCAGCCGGCGGCACATCTTCAACCCAAACATCCCGCCACTCGCCATCCGCGCCGCACCAGAACGGCCCGAGTTGGCCAGCATACTGGCCGGTCCGCTCCGCGATAAGGCGGAAGCCGTCAATTGAGGTCTGGATCGTCATGCGATCGCCGCGCTTGACCGCATAGATTTGGCGCGCCAACGGATCGAGCCCGGTGCGCCGCGCCTGGTAGAGGAACAGCTGTAATTCGTCATCGGTCGCCTTGATCGCGAGCGTCCGCTTGATGAGGTCAACCTGCTCTGGGGTGAACGTCACCTGATGCGCCGACCTGACGGCCGGCAACCCCGCACGCCCCATGCCGTCGCCCAACGCTCTCTGATCGCCCATCATTCGTCTCCTTTCGGAAGGGTGAACCGGATGGCCCCGGCCTTGTCGCGCTTGACCACCGTATCGCCACGGCGAACCTCGCCCACATCCTCCGGCAACAGTTCCTTGATCGCCGCGCGGGCGATGTTGTTGGCCGTGTGCGCGGCCTCGGTGCGGATGACCGTCGCCAGGCTGCGCGCGAAGTCCGATCCCCAATTCGGCCACGGCTGGTGCCTGTCGTCGTGCGGCGGGGTCCAGATACCGGTATCGGGGTCAACGTCGCCGCCCTCGATTACGACCGTGCGCAGCCTCGCCTGCGGCTTCGGCGGGAGCACGGATGCCAGCTCCGGCGGCTCCTCATTGCGCTCGATGTAGCCCCAGCACTCGCGGGACCGAGCGATGAGCGTGGCCTGATAAATCTCGTCGACCTCCTGGAATATCGGTTCCTCCCACTTGTTGCCGACAATCATCGAGAGACCCCACCAGTCGGTGCCGGCGCACGTCGCCTGCCAGACTCCGGCCGGCGTGTACCGCAGGATCTCCGCCTCAGTCGATCGCCCGACATGCTTCGCGTCGATGACCGCGCGATGGCCTTGGGGCGTCGTCGTCATGCCGTCGAGGTTGCATGCCATCCATGAGTATTGCGAGCTGACGACAAGCTCGGTGGCGTGGAACAGGTCCGGGCGTCCGGTCAGATCGCACCAGATGTCGCTCAGCAATTCGTTGGCCGAGAAGTATTCGACCTGACGTCCGGTCTTCCGCATCGTCCACGCGAGGTTGAACGGCTCGGTATAGCTGCCGAGCTGCACGCGGAACTCGTCCGACAGATCGTCTTCGGGGTCGATGCCCTTGATCCGTCGATAAACTTTGCGGTAGTCGCCGGCCATGATGGCGGCCGCATCGCCCGCGTGGAGGCGCAGCCGCCGCTCGGCAAGCTGGTCGGACGTCAGCCCGAGTTGGATCGTCATGGCTCGGTCGCTCGTCGACGCCATGTTACCTCTCCCCGGAATAATCCGGCCGCTCGAACGGCAGCACGTCCTCGATGTCTTGCGCCTCCGCGCGCAGCCACACCAGCTCGCCGTTCATCGCAGCAAGGCGTTCGCCCATCTCGCGCAGCGCGTCGTCATCGTCGCCGTCGTAGGCGTCCCGCAAGCCTTCGAGCCGGTCGCGCTCCGCCTCCGGTGCTTCAATCTCGGCGTCGGCGCGGTCCAGATCGTCGCGCATCTGGTCGAGGGGATTGCTCATGGCCCGCCCCGCTTCGCTCGCACGCTGGTCACGGCCTCCTCGTACTCGGGCTCGACCATCATCGTCCTGCCGATCTCCGCGACGGCCTGGGCCATGATCTTGCGGGCATCGTTCGCGGCCTCCCAGTCGATGCCGTTCCAGGGAACCGTCACGACCATCTTCAACACCATCTGCGCCATCAGTTTTCTCCCTCGACCGGCTCGAACCGCCGGCTATCGACGTGGTAGACGCAGAACTGGTCACTGCTGTCGGTGGTCGGCTCGATCGAGCCGACCAGCATATCGATCGGTTCGCGGTAGTAGCAGGAACCATGGTCGGCGACCGGCGCGATAATCGGCACGGGCAGCATCTCGATCACGATCGCCTGATCGTTGTCCCCATAGGTCTTGTAGCCGCGCGCTTGCGGCTTCTGCCGAACGATCATGCCCGGCCGGAACTCGTGCCGCTCGTTGAACGCCGCCAGGCTGTCGCGCAGCCGGATGGCCTCTATGTCCGGCGCCAGCTTCGGCCGCTCCGGCTCGTCGTCACCGATGCTTCGACTCATCGCACTCAGATAATCGCCGAGACCCGCCATCGCTCTCTCTCCTAAAATGCCTTGGCTTTCGCCGTGCGTTCGTATATAGGCAGGGATGTTCGGTTGAAGTCAACAGGGAAAATCATGGCTGAGAAAAATCCCGGAGTGGTCGCCGCGATCGAGGCTGCGGGGGGGTCGTTGCGCAATCTCGCGCGGCTTCTCAGCATGAGCCCGTCGACGATCAGCGGGTGGACGCGGGTGCCGGTTGATCGCGCGCTCCAGATCGAGGCCCACCCAAAGCTGCGGGTGCCCCGAGCGATTTTGCGCCCCGACCTGTGGGGCGATGAACCAAAAGCGGGACAAAGGCCGAGCGAATGAAACTCACCCAGGCTCAGCTAGAAGCGAAGGCGAAGACGCGCTGGCAGATTGCGACCGTTGCCTTCGCTGATGGCGACGGCACTGATGGTTGGACCCAACTGCTCGCGATGGGAATGGACCTTGCCGCAATCACCGGCGAACCGCTGAAAAATGACGAGTTGACGCAGATCGCGCGGGCTGGAGGACTTCTGCCATGAGCGCGGGCGATTTGCCGCTCGCCTCTCCGACACCCTCGCCGCCTATGCCGCCGATGATCCTCGCCCTTGACACCGCCACAACGTCCGGCGCCGCCTGGGGGAACGTTGGCACGCAACCGCAATGGACCGCCTTTACCGCCAAGGGCGCCAGCCTCGGCGCGAAGCTGTGGCGGTTTCGAGCTTGGCTCAATTCCGTCATAGACGAGACCAACCCGACTTTAATCGTCTATGAAAGCCGCTATCTGCCGGTCGGCCGACAGCCGCGCGTCGTGCGCGCCGGCACGGCCGTCGGTGTGGCTCCGGCCGGCACGCCGCCGATCAACATCGATGTTTTGAAACTGCTGCTCGGGATCGACGGCGAGGTGCACGAAGTCGCGTTTGGCAGGGTCATCGAGTTACGTGAGGCCACGTCAGCCGAGTTCATCGCGTACTTCACCGGGAAGGCCCGGCACGGCGGACGTGCGGCGAAGAAGGCGGCGACGATCGCGGCTTGTGATCGGATGGGTTGGGTGACGGAGAGCGATGACGTGGCCGACGCTCTCGCGCTGTGGGCATTTGCCGAGCACAAGGTCGCGCCCGAGATTGCGGCGCGTCGGATGGCCGGCGCTGGGGTCGAGTTGGGGTTGCGCGGCACGCTGGATCGGCCGGTGCAGACCAGGATCGGGAGGCGGGAGGTTGATGATGATTAGAACGGTACGCGAAGCTGAGCTTGAAATGCAGTTGGCGGAGGCCCAGCGCGAAATAGTGAAGCTACGCTGGATGGGGACAGAGCCAATGCCGTTAAACGAGCCGACCGAATTAGTGCTTAATGCTCCTTCTCCACCGCGAACACTTCGCCTTATAGCGTCCACCAGCCTCCTACGATATATCGACGGCGTGCCGGGGGGGCAAGTAGTGTTACGCTCTCGCGCCGTAGGGAACGATGGCCAGATTGGTTTCAACACGTATTTAAGCGAAGGTGATTTACTATGTGTCCGCGATGCTTCCGAGTATTTTGGATGGCAGTTGGAGCGAGCCATGCGGCAAGTCGCCGACTGGTTTGCCAAAAACCAAGCGGCAGACAAATAAATGGGCGTGCGGTCCCTGAATTTTCCCGGTTGACAACCCGGCCGGCACCGGGCGCATGATTGCCGCCGAAATGAAGGAAGCCCCGAGGCGCCGAACCCCGAGGCTTCCGAATTGGATCACGACGAGGTGAGATCGTCATGCCCAGCGACCAGAAATTAACCATTCCTGACGATAAAATCAACCCTTGGCGCGCGGGATGGCTTTCGCGCTGGCTCAGGCGTCGGGGCTCGGGTTCTCCTGCGGAGATTGTCGCGGTTGAGAAGGCGATTGCCGACCTTGACACCCCCAGCGTGCTCTTCGGCGATGGCGTGCGCGTGCTGAGTGGAGACGACGCGCGGATCGTGTTGCGAGCGCTCCGGGAATATCGGCGGCGGCTCGCGGGCGGGCTGCCGCTATGAGCGACCTTGAATTGCGGATGGAGGTGCTCGGCGTCCTGGCCGAGGAATTGGCCCAGGTGACGCCCGCGATGGTCGAGGCCGGCAGCCGGGCGTGGTACGCGGCAACGGTTGAGTACGATCAGAGGGGGCGCCGTCAGCCGCGCCAGACCAGCGCGGCCGACACGCTGACCGCGATCTGGCGCGCAATGCTCGCGGCGAAGCTGGGGATCGCGCCGTGATCGCCGCACTCTTTGTCGAGGCGGGCGGCTGCTACTTCGGCCTGCCGGGCGTAGACCCGTGGGACAAAGAGCGTGATGCGCGGTTCTATCGAGGGCCGCATCCGATCGTTGCTCATCCGCCGTGCGAGCGCTGGGGTCGATATTGGCACGGCAGCCCGCGCAAACCCCATCAGTATCGGATGGGGGATGATGGCGGCACCTTTGCAGCAGCCCTCCGGGCGCTTGCGCTCTACGGCGGCATCCTCGAACATCCGGCTTATTCAAATGCCTGGTCCGCATTCGATCTGCCGCGGCCGGATAGTCACGGTGGGTGGCGTCTCAGCGGGCATTTTGCCGTCTGCCATGTCGAGCAAGGGCATTACGGTCATATGGCGCGGAAGGCTACATGGTTGTTGGCCTGCGGCGATGTCAGGCTTTCCGAATTGATTTGGGGGCCAGCAGAACAGCGGTTGCCCCAAATTTGTCTCGAACGCTATGGATACGAAAAAGCGCGGCGCTCGGGCGTTATGGCATATGTCGGCTGCGAGGACAAATCGAAAATCAGGGCCGCGACGCCGCTGGCCTTCCGCGATGTGCTGCTTTCGATTGCGGGGAACAGATGATCGCCGGCGACAAATGGTCTTGGGGCTCGCACCGCTCGATGGCGGAGGTCGCCGAGACCGAACGGCTGCGCGCGGAGAAGCTGCGCGTCGGTGTCTTTTCGCTCAATCCGGCCATTCACTTACGATTGCGGGTGCTGGAGGCTCGGGCGGTTGAGCCGGAGCGCGGCCCGCCGCCGGACATCGTGGCATGATAATCCTGGGTCGCACCTGTCGGGCGACAGGATGCTCGGCCCCAGTGCGCCTGGGCTCGCCAGTTTGTGCCTTCCATTGGGATTTGCTGCCAGCCCAGCTGCGCCGGGAATGGTGGGAACGATCGCGGATCAAACCATGGACGCCGCTGCTGTCGCGCATCATCGCGGCTTGCAAGCGGTCATGAACGCCGCGCCCATTGTTTCGATTGCAACGGCGAAGGAGCGCGCCTGGGAGCGGTTGCGTTTCGCGATCTTGATAAACCTGCACGATCCCAACGACGCGCTCAGGCCCATCATCGAGAGACGGAAGGCTGATTTCCTCGCGGCTTGCCATCCCACAACCGCGAGCGGCGATGGGACACGCGGGATATGAACGCCGCGACCATCGCCCGTGCGACGCCGCTGCGCGAGCCGGCCACGTCTCCGCCGCTGCCCGAGCCGACATGGGAAGAGGCGGCAGCCGTTCAGTCCATCCTTAGCGTTCTACACTGCGCCGTCGACGGCATCGTCATCTACCGCGGCCTACGGATACCCCGCGGCCATTACGAGCGGTTAGAGCGCATTGCTGAATATCTAATGGCGTGGATGTCTTGGTACGTCAGGGCGCGGGCGGAGTGCTACAGCGAGCCATGCGGGCCGGACCCGGCCGCGCCGGAAGACCAGTTCGAGGCGTGGGTAATCAAGCGCTGGCTGCGCCAGATCCGCTCCGAGGCGTTCCAGAACAGCGCGGACTACGAGATGCTGCGGGCGCGATGGGAACGTGAAGGATGATCGCGCCACGGCAGCCGGGTCGTTGCGGCCATTGCGGCGTGCCGCTGGTGCCTGAACCGGGCGAACCGGCGCGGTCGGTTGAGATGCGGCTGTTTTGCCGGCCCGCCTCTAAGTGCGGACGCGAAAGGGCGAAAGTGATGCGCGAGTCGCGTTTATTGAAGCGCCCGCCGCCGCAAGCCGCGCCGGCCCCGCAGACGATCTCGTTCCAGGACGACGCGCGCGCCGCGAAGAACCCCACTTCGCCGGGGCGACTATGGGGCGCGGAGCCGTTCGGCTTCAGCCTCAGCGGATCGAGCCTCGGTGACAGGTTTATCGGCGGCAACCGCGGATCTCAACGCAGCCACCACAAGAAGGACGGGTGAGGGGAACGCCATGCAAGGCAACGTGACGCCGCTCCGGCCACGCTTCGGCGACATCGAGGACGAGCTTGAGGGCGTCGATTACGACAAATGGCTGCGTGATCCGCCGCCGCGCGATTGGATGGTCGACGGCTGTTTTCTGACGGGCCACGTCGGGCTGATCTCAGGGATCGGGGGCGTGGGGAAGTCGCTGCTGATGCAGCAGCTCGCGACCTGCGCAACGATGGGGCGACCCTGGCTCGGCATCCCGTTGAAGCCAGGTAGGGCGCTGATGCTGGCCTGCGAGGACGATGACGATGAGTTGCATCGGCGGCAGCGCGACATCAACCGCAGTCTCGGGCTCGACATGGCGGATGTGCTTGACGCCGGGCTCGACTGCATCGCCCGCGACGACCGGGAAAACACGCTGATGGAGATCGACCGGCCGACATGGAGAATGATGCGGACGCCGCTCATGGATAAGCTGATACTGCGCTGCCGGCGCCGCGGCATCCAATACGTCATCCTTGACACGGTGACGGCGGTTTACGGAGGCCGAGAGATCGACGCTCGCCAGGTTGCGGCCTTCATCATGGAAATGCACCGGCTCGCGGTCTTGATCCGAGGTATTGTCGTCCTGGTGCAGCATCCCAGCCGCAGCGGGAAGCGGGACGGGTCCGGCGAGAACGGATCGGTTCAGTGGAACAACAAGGTGCGTGCGCGGCTCTACTTCCACGAGGACGCGCACAACGATCTCCAGCTTGAGGGGATGAAGGCAAATTATTCGGCGAAGCCAAAGCCGATCAAGCTGGAATGGAGGCGCGGCGTTTTTGAGCGCGTCGAGGCATCGCTGCCGCCGCGCGATTACAGCGAGGCTGGCGGATATCAGACATGAGCATGCCGCTCCCGCCCCCTCCAGACGACTATGACGCGGAGGCCGACGCCGTGGGCTGCTGGGCGCTGGTGATCGAGATCACGCGCGAGATGGTGCGCCGCGGCGAGCCGGTGCCGGCGGTGTTCCTGAGCAAGAAAGAGCGGGATGGAGAGGGCAATGGCCGATAACAGCAAAATCGAATGGACCGACGCGACATGGAACCCAATTCGCGCCAGGAACCGAGAAACCGGCAAGGTCGGCTCGTTCTGCACGCACGCCAGCGAGGGATGCCGCAACTGCTACGCCGAGAGACAGAACCGCCGTTTCGGTTTCGGTATCGATTACCGGGCGCAGGATCTCGGGCGCGTCGAAATTTTCCTCGACGAAAAGACCCTCGCCCAGCCGCTGCATTGGCGCCGCCCGCGCCGGATCTTCGTTTGCTCGATGTCCGACCTGTTCGGCGAGTTCGTCCCTGAAGAGATGATCGACCGGGTATTCGCGGTGATGGCTGCCGCTCATTGGCACACTTTCCAGGTGCTCACCAAACGCGCGGCGCGGATGCGCGGCTATTGGCAGGATCCGATCGCCAGAGCGGCGGCAATCTTCGAACATCGCCGGGCCACGCCCGCAATGCAAAGCGTCGGCTGGTCATGGGCCGCGGAGGATATGCCGTGGCCCCTCCCGAACGTCCATCTCGGCGTGTCGGTCGAGGACCAGGCGAACGCCGACGAGCGCATCCCCGAGCTGCTGGCGACGCCGGCTGCGGTGCGGTTCGTCTCGGCCGAGCCGTTGTTGGGGGCGCTCGATTTAACACCTTGGCTGCAAGACGGCATACCGACCCGCGAGCAGATCGACGATCCGCAGCGCGGCATGCACTACCTGCGCCACGGCACACCGCGTCTCGATCAAATTATCGTCGGCGGCGAGAGCGGCCCTGGCGCTCGGCCGATGCATCCGGCTTGGGCAAGAGCATTGCGCGACCAGTGCCAGACAGCCGGCGTTCGGTTCTTCTTCAAGCAATGGGGCGCCTGGGGGCTGGCTGACACACCGATTGACCCGGCGCGCGGCGATGGGATCTGGCTCGACGACAACGGCGATACGATGACGATGCCGCTCGGGGGCGGGTATGACCGAGCCGGAATCAACCTTGTTGCGATGCGCCGCGCCGGCAAGCGCGTCGCCGGCCGGCTGCTCGACGGCCGGACTTGGGACGAGTTACCGGCATGAACGGGAGACGGAAATGGAGAGGGCGATGGCCGAAACCAGACCCAAGAGCGCAAGTGAATCGAATTGATTAGGCGAAACGAGGATCAAACCCTATATTTTCACAGTGGAAACGATGGAATCGCCCCGGAGAGGCTTCGATCGAATTTCCAAGGAGGGTGTGGCGACCCGGGGGAGATTCGAGCTCCCGACTTCCCGCTTAGCAGGCGGGCGCTCTGGGTCCAACTGAGCTACCGGGCCTCACCACCCGAAGAACCCCAGGGACTGCAGTCCCTGGGGTTTCCCGATCATTGTGGGGCGCTGCCTTTGGGGCTACCGACGCGGAAACCGGTGGTTTGCCCACCGGACCAGCACCCACGCGCCGGCCAGCGCCACGATGACCAGCGGGATTGCGATGGCGTTTGCGTAATAATACGCATCCGGCATTGCCATTACAGCACCTTGAATGATACCGTGATCTGGTTATTTGTGTGCCAAACATGAGCAGGCCGATGACTGCCGCGCTGGGGAAAGATCACACCATGCCGAGGGCCGCTGGGCGCCTGGTCCCATTCGCCCGATATATATTCGCCGATTAACGAATCCGCGCGGATGACCTCAACCGGATCGCTGGCGCCGATTATCAGGATGCGGCCCGTTGTTTTCGGCGTTGCCATTATAGCACCGAGCGCATGATGGCGACGGCGCAGAGCGCGATTACAACAATCCCGACCGCCGCCAGGATCGACTCCAGGAAACTCTCGGAACGGGGCGGCGTCGCCTCTTCTTTCGGCGGTGTGGAGCACCCGCGGAGATTGGGTGAGCGTCCGCTGATTCCGCTTCGCCAGCGATCGGGTTTGTGCGGACTTGTACCGATTTTTACAACCCTTTCTGGCTCGGGCTGGTCGCCTTCCGCGTCCTCTATCTCTCTCATTTCAGCGTCCCAATCAAAGGGGAATTATATACATGACTTCCCCGCAGCTCCCTTGGCGAAGACCGACCACGATACGTCGTGTTTGTTTTTGAACAGCGGACGCACCGGAAACAGCGCGAGCACTTCGGCAAGAGTGGCGTTGCCCACAGCCCATTTGAAATGAAGAAAGCCCGGCTCGCGCAGCACGCGCCAGCACTCGTCAAAGCCCGCACGCAAGGTGCGCGCCCAAGTGGTCGAATTGAGCTCGCCGTATTTCGTCCGCAGGAACGATCTTGATGGCGTATCGCGGATGATGTGCGGCGGATCGTAAACCACGAGATCGAAGGTGCCGGCCGCGAACGGTAGCGCCGTAAAGTCGGCACATACGTCAGGTTGGACACACCAATTTGGGCGGATTGGTATGGTGCCGGGCGGTAAAATCCGCCGATCAACAAAGATCGTATCGCAATGAGCCTTGTCCACCCAAAGGTGCCGGCCGGCGCAAGTAGCATCGAGAATTTTCATGGCGGGGAAGTCATGTATATAATTCCCACGATTGTCAGCATCGCCATTTCAGTCTTCCTCTCTCGCGGCTCGCAGTTGCCGCTCCGCGTTCGGCCAGATCATTTTCCGTGGTCTGCCCTCGTGTTTTTGAAGCATTCAACGACATATTCCAGTGCTGCGGTGGCGGCCCGGAGCCACGCATCACGGCAAGCGCGTCCTTGGGCGTCCTGGCACATCTGGGCTATCTCAGGCGCGTCGATCCCGAAGAGGCGTATCCTGGCTTCTCCTACGCGGATTGTGTCGCCATCCGTCGGGCCCCAGCCGCAGCACGGATGGTCGAGCGCATTCGTATCTTCGATGATGATCTTCTCAAGGCTCCGCAGCGTTTCGACCAAGGACGCAATCAGCGCCCATTGCGAGGCCACCTCGGTTTCGGCCTCGATGATCCGCGTTACCTCTCTCTCGTAAGCTGACTCCATCGTCCGATCCTCCTCACACCCGCATCGGCATCAAGACATGCAGCCCGTGCGCCTCCTCTGGATCGCGGAACACCCACGGGCCGGTCAGACCGTTCGCCATCATCATCACGGCCGCGCCGGGCATGGCCCGAAGCACATCGAGCAGAAAGCGGGAGTTGAAGCCGACATAGAATGCATCCTTGCAATCGCCGACCGGCCCGCACGAAACGAGACGGTTGCGGGTGCCCAGCTTCGGGCTTTTCATCGACAGGTCCGCGCCGTTGGCCCTGACGTCGATTTGGATCCCGCAATCGGGACCGCAGCGCAACCCCTCGCTGACCCTTTTTACGGCCGCCAGAAGTTCCATACGGTCAAATCCGGCACCCCAGGTATAGGGCGGCATGGGGATCGTGCGGAGATAATTCGGGTAGGCGGCGTCGATCGTCTTCGTGACGAGCGTGGCGCCCGGAACGAAAAAGCGCATCTGCTTCTCGTCAACCTGAATATCGCAACCACGATCGGCCGCAGCGGGCGTGCCCAGCAGCTTGCTCAGCACATTGACGGCCTTTGCCGGCATGATGACGCCCGGCAGGTCGCTGCCTGGCCGCAATTCGCAATCGTGGTAGGTGAGGCGAGCCCCGTCGCACGCGACCAGACGCAATCCGCCGTCTTGTATGTGCCAATAGAGGCCACAAAGGTTATGCCGGGTTTCCTCCACCCCCATCGCGTAGCGCACTTGCCCGATCGCTTGGCTCAGCGTCGCCGCCGGCATCGTGAATCCCGACGGCCACGCCCGCTCGGTCATGTGCGGCATGAGGCCGGCCGACAGCGGCGGGAAGATCGCGGACGAGCGGGCATTACGGATCGTGACGCTATCCTCGCCCGTCTCGATCTCAATGAGCCCGGTCATGCCGCGGGTCAGCGCCGCGAGCTGCTTGGCGTTGATCGTCGTCTCGCTGCCGATTTCGACCCTCGCGGGTATCGACAGGGCGAGCTCCATATCCAGGTCGGCGCCGAACAGAAACAATGTGTACGCCCCCGCGGTCAGTTGCACATTGCTCAGAATAGCGATGGAGGACCGCGGCTCGACCACCGACGTAATGAGTTTAGCCGCGTCGTGCAGCGCCTTCGCGTCAACCGTGAGTTTCATGGTTTTGCTCCTTGTCCCGGCGCCCGCCGCCGCACAATTCTTCGACCATCGTCGTCTCATTGATGGAATCAAGGTCGTCTGTCCAATCATCTACAAGATTGAGTTGTTCGCTCGCCGCGATCCCGGCCTCGCCGTCCTGCCAACGCTCGGATTTCCGATCGAAATCAGCCCACCGCTGCGAGCTGAAATCGCCGAGCCAAGCGGAGAGGTCCGTGCGGGCTTGAGAATGAGCGTTGTACAGCGCCCTAAGCTGCGCCACCTCTTTCTTGCTGAGGGTGAAGCTCATGCTGCCCTCCCGCGCGCCAGAACAATAACTTTCTGCCGGCTCGCCATAATCACGGGTGGCGCAGGAAACCAGCCGCGAAGTGTCGCGCGATAATCTATCGCGATCTGTTTGGCCTCGCGGGCATCCGACGCTTCAATACAATATCCGCGGCCAGTGCTCCACCGCCGTTCAACGCTCTCAATAGCTAGCGTTGTTTGTTCAGTGCTGTCCGGCAGTACGTTCCAAAAGGTCATGCTGTCCTCCTGTCCGGGGTTGCCGCCCGTGCCAGCAAGATAGGAGGGTGTTCGGTTGATGTCAACAGGGATTTGCGAGGGGGTGAGGAGAGCGGCGCTATTCCTCCGGCTTCGCGGCGCCCGCTATCGCCTGCAACACCTCGCCCAGCTTGTCGAGCTTGCGCGTCTGAAACTCGTGCTCCAGCAGCCGCATCCCGCTCTTGAACACGTTGTTTGCCGTGTCGACGCCCAGCCGCAACAGCTTCAAATCAACCTCTGCCCCGCTCGCGTCAAGCTGAGCCCGCACCATACCCACCGTCGCGACCTCGAGCTCCAACGCCTGCCGCATGCCGCGCGACAGCACGTCGACAAGCTCATTGCCCTGCGCCGGCGGCAATACCTCCAACAACCGCTCACCGATCTCTACCGCCTTATCCATCCGCGCTACCGCCTTTGACCTACCCGGAGGATGCCCCCCATACCACGGAATGCCCAATGCCCGCATCCGAGCCTGTAAAGCATCCCGAGCTCGCCACGCGCCATTCGCCGCCCAGCCGACTGGGTGCCCCGTGCCTGGATTGGTCCCGCCGTGGTACTTGCAACGCCGCTTGCCAGGTACAGGCCATTGCCCGCAAATACCCCCGCGCTTCGTCCGTGAGCCGCACCTGGCGCCAGGTATGAGCTCGCGATGGACCATCAGGCAGCCGGCCCTACTTACTTACCGTGCGCCATTGTTAAGGTAATGCACGCCAGCGCCACCGCCCGCGGGATAGCCTGCGTGCCAGCCTCATACCCGGCGATGCTGCGGCGTGTGATCCCCAACTCCGTTGCCGCGACAGTCTGCGTCCAACCCATCCGATCGCGCCACGCGCGCATATCCGAAGATAGCGGCGCCAGATCCTCTAGGTCTGACGCTGTGAGCGAAATTTGCACATTCTCCGGCACGGCGTCCTCCATAGCCACCAGCGGCGCGCATTCTACAATGTGCAATTATTGCACGCAATGGCACAATCCACTTCTATCAAATCATATGCGGTATCAGGCTACCACAGGCACCACCTACCACCGGCACCCTCCCCTGCGTGCGAGGGAGGGTTTAGACCCATTAATCCTCCACTCACCTAACCACACAATACTCGTCGGCATCGTTTCATTAATCCACTCAACCTACTGTTATTGCACACGAATACCGCGGAGATCGATGTGCCGCAATGGGAACGTTCGGGGAAGGCCGTAGCCGTCGGCTTGGCTGGCGGAAAATCATCGAAGTCCCTCCCAAGTGCGGCGCAGATTTCGAGATTTGCCATCATCGAGCGGCCTATCCCCGAAGGCATCTTCCGCATCGCTCGCTCCGCCCTTCGGGCCCATACTCGGAGGGAGGGCACGGCTGAAAAGTCCCCTCCCACTTTGGCCCCGCCCTTTTGCTGGCGTCGCACCCGGCTTTTGGCCGGTATTGTGGACAGCGGTTGTTGACCCGCGGCTGTCGGAGCGGACTTCATCATCCTGCGCGCTCGGCAGTTAAGGCGGGGCGAGCTCGAACGCTTGATTCCCTGCCCTTGTCGCGAGGCGCGGCGGTCGTTTCTGTGGCACACCCGCGAGGGTGAGAGCTGTAGGCCCCTCCTGTATCGGGGCCGCGGTTCGTCGCTCTATGGAGCCTGATCTACTGTCGGCGCTTTTTGACGCGCCAGCTGCCCGGCGCGGTGTTGTGACGGGCAAAATCCGTGTAGCCGTAACTCGGCTTGGGTTTCGGCCCGCCCCGATAGGCTTTGCGCGGCTTGTAACTGACGGGCCCGACCTGCTGCCACTTGCCCTTGAGACCGGCAGCGATCAGCTCGCCGCGGACGCGGGTTGCGAACTCCCTGTCGGCCTCGCGGCGCGGATCGAACAGCCGCCACCAGTGCTGCGGGTTCTTCCTGGCCGGCCGAAACCCGAAGCGGTACAGGAGGGCGTGGAGATTGTCGGGGACGTTCCACACCATCAGCCGCCAGACCAGCGGCAATGGTTCGGCCGCGCGCTCGATCTGCTCGCTGAAATCGCCCATCATTCAACCGGGAAAATAACGAGATCGCCGCCGCAACCCGTGTTCATGGCGCAGGCGGCAGCCACGGCATTGTAGACCACCTCGCGTCCTGAGTCATTCAGCCGACGCGCCACGTAAGCCGCGCCGTAAGCAATTTGCATGCCGGAGCCTATCGCCATGAAACCCCATGACGGCGTAGTCAGGATGCCGTTGCTGCTGCTCGTGTACAATTCGCCCTTGCGGGCCAACAGCGCATATTGGTCATAATCGGGCGGGCCAAAGCGGGCTTCCTCGCGCTTGTAGCCGGCAAGTGCCCAAAGATCCATCAGGATTTGAACGATATCTTCCGGGTGCGTCGAGGCGGCTATGTCATCCTGGCTTCGCGACGCGAGTTGCATGGATCTGCCGGAGCCGGCGATGCCGAGCCACCACGGGCCGAACTGCATTATCTTCCGGCAGGGCTCGGGGTAGATGAAGTCGCCGCCGGTGACCAGGCTATCGGCGCCGAGCCAGACCTTGCCGCTCTGGTCGATGTAGCCGCAGATGATAGTCACGTGGGGTCGGCCTCGATCGCGGCGCGCAACCGCGCTTTCATTGGGCCGATAAGCTCCGCCCAGCTCGCGCGTAGCTCAATCGTGCCGGCCGATACTCGCGGGCGGCCCACATCACCCCAACGTGCACAGGCCGCCTTTTGCGCGATCTGGCGGCGACGTGCCGGCGATAGCTTTGCCGCGCGGGCAATCCCGCCAGCCCTTCGGCCTTGTTCTTTCCGATCGGAGGCTGTATCTGTCATCGGACTGGATGCTCCTAACATCCGGGAGGCACTGGGTAACGGGTGTGCCCCACCCGCCGGCGCCGCAACGATAGGGCGCTCTCGCGCGCCTTGTCCAGCGATGCGAGGGGTCCGCTGCGGCTGGGGGACAAACGCGCGGACCTCTCCATCGCTATCCCCGCCGCCAGTCTGTCGCACGTGGCATCGTTATTGGGGTCGGAACCTTGGCCGTCGCAGTGTAGATGCTGTGCTCGTCAACGACGTAGCCGGCCGCCTCCAGCGCTTTCTGCACCGCTTCGGCGGCTTGGTAGGCGCGATCGTTCGGCGTCAAGGGCGGGTGTACCCATTGCCCGCCAGGCTGTCGTTCCTGATCCTCGAAATGCCCCAGCGCGAACGGCACGAGCGCCCGCGCGATGACCTCCAGCGCGGCGGCCCGTGAGCCTGGGGCTTGATCTTGCCGGCGGGAGGCTGTATCTGACATGGACTGGATGTGGTCCTGCATCCGGGAGGTGCCGGGGTATAACGGGTTTGCTGACCCGCCGGCGCCGCAGACGATAGGGCGCTCTCCTGTGCTCTGTCAAGCGATGTCGAGCGGCCCGGTAGCTGGGGGGTACGGGCGCCGGGCCGCTCCATCAACCAGTTTGGGATTGAATGAACCCAGAAACCGTCGATCTCGACATCGCGCAAGCCCAACGCGACCTCCTCGCGGATCGCTGGAAGGCTCATGTCGCGCTTTTCCCGCATCGCCATCCCGACCCGTCCTCGCTCGCCCATTGGGAACTGGTAACGGCGATCCACAATCCGCGCCCGCGCCTTTCCGTCGAAGGATTCCGCGGCATCGGCAAAACGACATACCTTGAAGAGGCCGCAATTATTAAGGCTGTCTATCGCGAATTTCGTAACATGGTGATCGTCGGGGCGTCCTATACCCGCGCCACCGATCGTATAGCCTCGATCAAGCGCGAATTCGAGATCAACGACTATTTGATACAGCTTTTTGGGGATTTGCGAGGGGATGTCTGGCAGGACGGCAAAATCGTGCTGAAAACGGGCCTCTGTATCCAGGCGCTTGGCCGCGATCAGTCCATGGTCGGCATCAAACACTTCGATTGGCGCCCGGATGCGGCGATGCTTGACGATACCGAAGACCCCGACGAACCTCGCAATGATGCTGAACGGCAGGCAACGTGGGATTGGTTTCTCAAGACCTTCCTTCCTGCCCTCGACCGGCCCCTGGAATCGTGGGTGCGCGTTTTGGGAACCCGACGCGGCGTCGGCAGCATCCCGGAACGGCTCGAACGCGCACACTGGCCGGTCAAAAAAATCCCGATCGAACATCTCGACGAGGACGGCAAACGCAAGGCGGCATGGCCGGCGAAATTCCCGCTCGATGACATCGATCGGATGAAACTCGATTACATCGGCGACATGCACACCTGGAATCAGGAGTATATGTGTGAGCCGATGAGCGCCGCGGACCTGATTTTCAAACGCGAGATGTTCCGCTACGAGCCGCGCGAGCGTACTTGGGAGCCGGTCTGGTGCATGATCGACCCCGCGCGCACCGGCGGACGCCGCGGCGCGTCGACGGGTTGGGCGGCATGGTCGTGGGTGAAGAACCGCCTCTATGTCTGGGGCGCGGATGCGCACTTCCTTCTTCCCGACGAAATTGTCAGCCTCGCATTCGACCTTGCCGAGCGTTTCGATCCCATCTGGATCGGGGTCGAGAAGGACGGGCTCGCGCAATTCATCGAACAGCCTCTTCGACAGGAGCAGGTAAGGCGTGGGCTGACCATCCCCGTCAAGCCGATCGCGGCGATATCGGGCACGCAAGGCCACGGCCAGACCCGCTTCATCCAAGGGTTGCAGCCGTTCTTCTCGAATCGAGAGGTCATCTTCGCGCAGGAATTCCCGGCGCTCGAAGCGCAACTCCTCTCGTTTCCGGCCGGCATCCGGGATGCGGCGAACGCGCTGGCCTATGCGCTGACGATGCGGCCGGCGGCCCCGATCTACGACGGTTTTACTCACGAGCACGTCGTCGAGGATATCGCGATCTCGGGCGGGCACCCGGTTTTCGTTGCGGCGAACGCGACCGGCGCCATGACGACCGCGGTCCTGGTGCAGGCGTTCGACGGCACCATCCGCATTCTTGCCGACTGGGTGATGGAAGGCGCGCCGGCCGAGCGGGTTGCCGACATCGCCCAGGCAATCGCGACGGGGCCGGACAGCTCGCGCCCCGTGGTCGTGGGGGGGCGTGGGAAATCGTGGGAGGACATGCTGAAGACGGCGGTGCCCGATCGGATGCTGCGCCGCCCGGCTGCCGCGGTGTGGGTGGTGCCGCAGATCCATACCGACCGGCATATGAATGTCGGGCTGATGCAGGCCGTGCGTGCCCTGCCGGGCGAGGTGCGGCCGGGCGGCACCGAAGTCTCGGGCTCCATGTATTTGCGCGACGCGCTGTCGCGCCAGGTGCGCGGCCTGCCGGCGGTGGAGATCAACCCGGCGGCGCGGTGGACCCTGCGGGCGCTCGCGGGCGGCTATACCCGTTCCATGGTGCGCGGCCGGCTTCAGGATTTCGCGGAGGAAGGCCCTTATCGCGTGCTGATGGAGGGGCTGGAGGCGTTCATGGGAATGGTGCGCGTCGGCGCCGCGGAGCGGAAAGAAGATGACGAAGAACAAAATTTCCGGTACGACGAACGCACCGGGCGCCGATATGTCTCGGCAATGCCAACGAGGATAAGGCGATGAGCGACGAAACCTTTAGGATGGTCACAGAGGCCAAAGGATTCATGCCGGGCGCGCCGCTGGTCCCGGCCATGGACGATGAGGGCCAGACTCAGCCGGAGCCTTTGCTGGCCGAGCTGGTCGCCGCGGTAAACGCATACGCGGAGGTCAACAGAAAATTGCTTGAAGCGATGGCGCCCCTTGTCGCGATCGTCGAGGCCATGGTTCGGGCGGTGCCCGCGCTGCACGGCCTCGCCAAGATGTCCGCCACGATGCGCGCGGCCTACGATAAAGCGCGATAGCCGGCAGGGCGATGTCCGACGCCGCCGAGATCCCTGAGACGGAGGAGCCGCCGGTCCGCCGGCCCTTGCGCGACCGCGATCTGCTCGGCGGCGCGCGCTCGAAAATCCGCCGGCACCTCTCCGAGCTTCAGGACACGATCGCGGGCGGCTTCGAGGACCAGGCCCCACGCAGCGATGCCCAGGCGGATTACTGGGATATCTTCAACTGCGTGCTGAACGGCAACCAGTTCTATAACGGCAACGCGCAAATCTACCTGCCGCTTGTTCACGACGCGCTGATCGCGCGGGCCACCCGCTTCATCAACCAACTATTTCCGCAATCCGGCCGCTATGTCGAGGCGATCACGGCGGACGGCTCTAATCCCGCGGCGATCATCGGGCTTGTCGAGCATTATCTTCGCTCGCGCCGGTTCAAGACGCAGGTATTGAGGCCGCTGTCGATCTGTGGAGATGTCGAGGGGCAATACAATCTGTACGTCGATTGGGCGGAAGTCAGCCGGCAGCTTGTTTCACGTGAAACACATGGCGTGATCCTCGATATGGAGGGCATCCCCGTCGAGGCTGGGGGCGAAGAGATCGAGGATGTCGCCGAGGAAGAAATCATCGAGGGCATGCCGGTTTTCGAGGTTCTGCACGATTGCGACGTGCTGATCCTGCCGGAGACGGCTGATTCGATCGATGAGGCGCTGGCGGTCGGCGGCACGGTGACGATCGTTCGGCGCTGGACCAGGACGAAAATCGATCAGATGGCCGAGGCCGGATCCATCCGAGCAGCCGAGGCCAAGACCCTCAAGAGCGAGATGGATCTGGTCGCCCGGGTCGGTCGCGGCGACCGCGAAAGCATCGAGGAACGGCTGGCCGAGCATGTCGGCATTCGCGCGAAGGGCGCCCACGCGACGGTGTGGGAAAGCTGGAACATGGTGCCGCTCGACAACAACGGCGTCTACAGCGAAGATGGGACGCCGAGGCTGTGCCGGATGTTTTTCGGCCCGAACCGCGCACAACTCGGCGCCAAGCGCAACCCTTATTGGAACGACCGCTGTCCGCTTCTGTCCTGCCCCGTGGAGAAGATCGCGGGCGTGATGAAAGGGCCCAGCCCCGTTGCGCGCGCGGCGTCGATGCAGTACGAGGCAAATGACGCGGTGAACGAGGGCGCCGACGCCGCGACCTATGCCGCCGCCCCCATCGTGACACGCGACATGGAAAAATTCTCCGGCCCCTTGGTTTTCGGCGTCGGCGCCGTCTGGCCTATCCCGCCGGGATCGGTCGAGCTGCTGCAATTCCCGGACCTGACGCCGCGTGCAATGGAGCGGGTACAACTGGCGATGTCGGCGATCTTCCAATCGCTCGGGGTCAACCCGTCGATGCTGCCGCAGCAGCGCACGTCGGAGAAAAGTCAGACGCAGGCGATGATCGCACAGGATCAGGCGGTCGATCTTCTGACCACCGCCGAGGCGGTCAGCGTCATGGAGGAGGGCATCTGCACCCCGGCGATGGCGTGGGCGGTCGACCTCGATTACCAGTTCCGGGACCGGGCGTTGACGGTGCGCGCCTTTGGCGACATGGGCGTCCAGGCCGAGCTTGAGGAAATCGCCCCGCTTCAGAACCGGACGGCATTCTCGCTCATCTGGCGCGGCGGGGAACAGGTGAAGCAGGCCGCGATGATGCAGCAGCAGGGCACCGCCTTGCTCAATGTCGCGATGCAGCCGCCGCTGCGTGCCGAATTGATGGCGGAGGGTTATCAACTCCACATCGCCCCGGCTTTCGAGGCGGCGTTCCAAAGCGTTTTCGGGGCCTTCATCGGATCGAAGATGTTGATCGATCAGCGTCACCAGTTGACGATGAGTCCCGATCTTGAAAACGATATGCTGCTGAACGGCATGGAAATTCCGGTGCATCCGCTTGACAACGACCCCGAGCATTTACAGGGTCATCAGCAGGCGGCACAGGCGACCGGCGATCCGCACGGGACGATCCGGGTGCATCAGAAGGCGCATTTGCAGTCCATGCAAATGAAGAACGCGGCATCGATGCAGGGCGCGATGGCGCAGCAAGGCATCCCGCCGCCCGGCGGCGGCGCGGGCGGGCCGACGGGCGCGCCGGGAGCGCCGCAACCGGGTGCCGTGCCGACGATGCCGCATGCGATGAAGCGGCCTCCCGGCGCCGTTCATCCCGATCGGGCGGCGATGTCGGGCGTAATGCAGATACCGCGCCGGATGTGATTGCGTGTTGACAAAACGCTCTCTATAGCGGAAAGAGCATCATCGACCGGGCGAACGCAGCCCGGGGACCGGCCGAGCCTCATCGGCCATCGAGCGGGGGAACGCGCCCCGAGGAGAGAGAATGTCCGATATACCGCGCGATCCGCGCGCGCCGATAGAGGGTGTCGAGCTTGGTCCGATCGAAGATACCGAAGATGTCGTCGATACCGAAATCGTGGCGGAAGAGCCGGAAGGCGCCATCGATGCGGAAATCGAAACGGATGCGGACGGCAACCCGGTAGAGGTCGAAGAAGAAGTAATCCCGGCGCGCGGCGGCGGTGGGGCGGCAACGCCTCGGAACCTCCGGGCGAGGGCGCAGCAGGCGGAACGGGAACGCGATGAGCTTCGGCAGCAGCAGGCGCAGGACCGCGCGCGGTTGCAAGCCCTGGAGCAGCGGGTTCTCAACGATCCTGGGGCGGCGGCGAGGGCCGCGGCCGAGGAACGCGACCGCATAGCGGTGATGACCCCGGACGAAGTGAGCCGGTACTACTACGAGAAGGGAACACGAGAATTCGGCGGGGCCATTCAGGCTCTGCAAATGCAGACCCAGGAACTGCTCGACAAACAGGCCTATGACGCAGCGTCCCGATCATCGCCGCTCCACCAGCGCTACCGCTCGCAAGTCGAGCAGGTGCTGGCGTTCGAACGCGCGCAGGGCCGAAGCACCACTCGCGAGGTCATCCTCGATTACCTCATCGGCAAGGATGTGCGCGAGCGCTCTTCCGTGGTCGCGCCGAAGCAGCGCGTCGCTGCCGCGCAGCGTGTCGCCGCCGTTCAGGCGAGGCCGACCGGAGGAAGGGGCGATGTGGCGGCGGCGCGCCGGCTCGTGCCCGGCAGCGCCGCGGCGGACGACGCCGCGATCGATGCGGCGCGGCGGGCCGGCAGATCGCCATGGGATTCATAGGCGGGGGCCGCGCCTCCGTCTGTTGATGGAGGCATAAATAATGGTCCAGACCTCTTCAAATTTCGCCGGAACGATCACCCGGAAGATCGAACGCAAGGCGCTCGAAGTCGCGCAGCGCTACATCGTCGTCAGCCAGTTCGCGGACAAGAAATCGATCGAGCCGGGCACTGGCACGAGCTGGAACGCGATACGCTGGAACCGGTTGCCTTTGCCGACGGCGCCGATCGCGGAAGGGGTGGCGCCCGATCCGAACACCTTGACGTTCAACGCCGTCACCGGCGTAGCGTCGCAATGGGCGGGAAGGTGCGTCTTCTCCGACGTGTCCTCGCTGACGATCCAATGGGATCTGATGGACGAGGCGGCCGGGCGGCTCGGCCAGCAGCTAACCGAGATGAAGGAACGCAACCTCTTTAACATCCTGTGCGCGGGCACGCAGATCAATTATGTGAACTCGCGTGGCAGCCGGGCGGCGCTCGTTGCCGGGGACAATCTCGATCCCACGACGGTCGGGCGGACGTTTACCAATCTGCAAATCCTCGGCGCGCCGTTCTGGAATGGGCAGACCGGCGAGACGGTCATGCGGCCGATGGATTACAACGCAACCCAGTCGGAACGGACGATCCGCAGCGTCGAGCATCTGGTGGCGGTCGGCGATCCGCGGGCGATCCAGGATTTGAGGAACAACCCGCTCGTCGTGCAGACCTGGCAGCACAGCGACCACAACCGGCTCTACATCAACCAGATGGGCTACTGGGGCGGCATCACGTTCTGCCAGAGCAACATGCTGCCGAGCTGGGTCGGCGTCGCCCAGGTCAACGGGGCAAACGCGGCGGGAGACCTGACGACCGGCACCTATACGATCCAGGTCACCGGCTGGGACAACCAGAACTTCTACGAAAGCCGCATCTACCAACTCTCGGCCGATGTCGCGGTCACGACCGGCGGCATCTCGTTGACGACACCCTCGACGGCGGGGTTCACCTATGCGGTCTACATCGGGTCTGGTTCGGCGGCGCCGACCACCAATCTCGGGTTGACGACCTCGGGGCCAACGACCGGCGTTTATGCCAATCAGGCGATCCTGATCCCGCCCTCGACCTCCGTCACGATAACCGGCATCGGCCTGCCGCAAATTCCGCCGGCCGCGCCGGCTACCGGCGTCACGGTCTATCGCACCTTCGTCTTCGGCCAGCGCGCCTTTGCCTCCCTCAAGCTGGAGGGAGTGAAGTGGGTCAGGCTGACCGATGCTGCCAAGTCCGATCCGCACAACCTTCTGCGCGTCATCGGCTGGAAATGCTGGGATGGCGGGGTCATCCTCAACCAGACCTTCATGGCCGGCATTGAGTCCACGGCCAGCAACACCGGGGCATTCGCCTAAAGGGAGAACGAAAATGGCGCTTCGCGTAAGGGTTTTCGTTCGGGTCGATCAGATCGTCGGCGGCACCGGCACGGCGCTGGTCGGGCAGGTGCAGGCCGACAATCCGGGCTACGGGCAGGGCGACGATCCCGGCCCGGTCGGCGCCGGGCAGACGATGCTGCTTTCCGACGCCGAGACCGTGCCCGGCACGGCTGGCGCGCACACGGTGGCGAACTTCCGCACGGCGCTGGTTGCCGCCGCGGACGCCATCGCCGGATCGAGCGGCACGCCGAAGATCACCGCGGCCGTCCTCGCCGAGATCAACGCCTGGCAGACTGGTAGCCCGTAATGGCCACGATCACCATCGGCACGGCCGCGCAAACGACGCTGATCGGGGTGGCGTTTTCGCAATCGCCGACGGTGCTCTTGCCGGCCGATCTGGCGACGATCAACCAGGCGATCCTCGACGATCAGGCGGCGGCGCACCCGGTCGCGCACTACAGCGGCATCGGCGGCTTCGTGCGCGAGGGGTTCCTGTATGTCCCGAACCGCGGGGCGCTGGAAATCCTGCCGGGAGACTACGTGGCCTATGACGCGGCAACCGGCTGGCCGGTGCTGATAAGCGCGTTGGCCGCGGCTGGGGCCGGCTGGGTCCATACATAGGGGGGCACATGGCGGACGCATTGACGCCGGAGCAGTTGCTGGAGCTTCGGCGAGCCAATCTGGCGAAGGGCCGCAAGACGCGGGCGGAAAGGGCCGCGCAGAAGGCGGGGCCGCCGGAGCCGGAGCCCGTGCGGGAAATGCCGCGGATCGAGATCGACGAAGGCGCCGGGCCTGAATTGCCCGTAATCAGCGCCGCCGCCGTGCCGTCGCCGGAGGACACGCCGTTCGATCGCTTTCTTTCCGGACTTGATGCGGAAACGCGCGAGCTGCTGGACGAAGCGGAGTTGCGCGCGATCTTCGCGGCTCAGACGGTCAAGGCGAAGGCCGAGCGCAAGACTGCGCTCCAGAAATCTGCCACCGAGAAAGCCTTGCATCAGGCCAAGGTCGAGGCTGGCGTCTTGCCGGCTGCGGCGATAGCCGATGCGGCGTGGAAAGCCCGCATGGCCGAGAAGGTGACGTTCACTCCCGATCTCCCGTCGCTGGGCGACATCGGCCTGCGGGTCGATGGCACCGTCTATCTGCACGGTCATCGGGTTACGGTGACGATGGGGCAGTACCTCAGCTTCCGCGAGATGGAATGGCGGGCAAAGCAGGCCGAGCTCGATTTCGAGGGGCGGGCCCGGGATCACCACCTGCGCCAAGGCGCCGGCAGCCTGAATCTCCGCCTGAATGGGGTGCGCGCATGACGGACAAGGTTTTCAGCGCGACGGCGACCGAAATCCCGGGGATGCGGGTCACCTACCAGATCGCCATCGGCGACGGACGGACGGTTGCCTACGAGGCGGCGGTGGACAGCACCATCGCTCGCGAAGACCTGGACGAGCTGCTGGACCGATGCGGCGATGCCGCCGAGCGCCGTCAAGCGGTGTTTGAGTTGCCGCTGGTCAGGGCGAGCCTATGGTCGAACAGGCAGCTTCTTGCAACAGAACGGGTGAGCCGGGCGCGCGCCCAGGCCGAGAGCGAGGGGCGTGTCGCGCAACTCAGCCGGGGTCGGCGAGCCGACGTGCCGCTACCTCCTTCCGATGTGAACCGCATCGCGCAATACGATGCGCGGCTGTTGCAGATCGAGGCGCAAATCAAATCGGCCGAGGCGCGCATCCCGTACCTGGAGGCGATCATCGCGCGCCGGGAGCCACCCGATCTGTTTCCCGAGCTTGCGGCCGATATGCGCGAGGCGGCGGAATGAGCGCCGATCGCACGCCTATCGCGGCGGCCGTATGTGAGCCGCTTGGGGTGGAGATTTTTCGCTGCCCCTCTGCGTCCGATCCCACGCTCACGGGCGTTACCGTGATTCTCCGTATCGGCACCTTGCTTTGGACGCGGATCGGTTTCGTCGGCTCGCCCGAGGAAGTGCTGGGGGAGGCCATGAAGATGCTCCTGGGAATGGTGACGGCGCACAATGGGTGCATCGGCGACGCCATCGCGGCAGGGGACGCAACGTGAATGCTGACCGCGGCGAGGATCATCGATCGCGCCAACCAGATCGCGAAAGGCCGCGGCTTTGAAGAGCAGGGCCTGGATGGGCTGAACGCGATCCTCAGCGATCTGTGCGAGGACCACGATCTCGCGCTGGCCCGAGGGTTGTTCGAGTTCACGTTCAATCCGTCGCTGAGCACGCTGTATGGCAGCGGCCCCTATCCGTTGCCGCTCGATTACCTCCGCACCTCGGGCTCGTCCGGGGCGACTGGCGCGACCCGCTCCGCGTGGTTCATGTATCCGACCGAGACGGGCGCGCAACCAATGCCGCTCATCCCGGTCGATCTCGCGCAATTCGACCAGTACCCGCAATATCCGTCGCAGGGCTTGCCGAGCACATGGGCAACCGACATGGGCGGCCCGCTGACGCAGCGCATCGTCCTCGCGACGACGGCCGCGCTTACGTCGGGAAGCGCATCGGCGACGGTCGCGTTGGCGACGAACCTTGCGATCGGGCGCGCGGTGGCCGGAGAAGGGATTGAGCCGGGCACTACGATAGAGGGTATCAGCGGCCTCGCGCTGACGTTGAGTGCTGCGGCGACCGCGACGATCGCCGCGGCCTCCGTCTTCTTCGGTATCGCCCCGGTCGGCTATGCCTATCCGCCGCCGGTCGGAGCTTATCCGGTCTCGATCCGCTATCAGCGCAAGATGCCGCCGATAACCGATACGGCGCAAATCCCGTGGTTCCCGAACGAAGGCTACCTGATCGATAAGCTCGCGGCCATGCAGATGCCGATCACCGGCGATGGCCGGAGAATGGAATTCGAGGAAACCGCCCGCGTGAAGTTGGGGCGGTATCTTGATTTGGCGGACGACAAGACCAATCGGGCGCAGAGCATTCAGCTCGACCAGCGGCAATTCGGGCGAGGCGGGGGGCGGGGGCTTCCGATCACGAAGAACGCCGGCTGGTAAATGGCGATCCGCAACTCAGCCCCGGTATCGTGGCAGCCAAAGGGGCTTACCGACTCGGCGGACGGGACGAACGCCTTTCCCGGCGCGATGAAATCGCTCGTCAACGTGATCCCGGACAACTCGACGGCGATGGTATGGGTGCCGCGCCCGGCCGCGACCCGTCTTGCCAACTTCACCGGGGCCAATGCTCCGGCCGATCCCACTACGCTTTCGGCTCTCCTGGTCGTGGGCGATATCGCGTATGGGATGGTGCCGTCCTCGCTGTCGGCCGGAAAAGATCAGCCCTACGCCTACGATCTGGCGAACAGCGCATTTCTGCCGATCGCGGGCATTACGAGCGCGAACGTCCCGGCCTCGCCGCCGGCTTCGGGCGACTGGACGCCGCCGATTATGGCGCAGGTCGCGGGCCGCATCATCGTGACCCACCCGGGCTTTCCCGGGACCAACCTGCTCAGCCACACCTCGACGGGGAACACGCACAGCTCGACGCTGATCGACGGCAACCCCAATATAAACGGCGTTCTGACGGGGATGACGATTTCGGGTACGGGCATCCCGGCATCGACGCTGATCGTCACGGCTACGGCGATCCAGGTAAATGCAGTCGGCGACAGCCATACCAATACGACGCTGGATAATCTCACGAATACATTGAACGTAGTTGTCGGGCAGCTTGTCTTCGGGCCTAATATTCCGGCCGGCACAACAGTAACCGTAGTCGTCAGCGCGACAGAGGTCACGATGTCGGCCGCCGCGACATCCACTTTGGCCGGGCAGATTTACGTGTTCGGCGGCGCGACGATCACGATGTCGAAATCGGCGACGGCTTCGGCCAACGGGGTGACACTGACCATCGCCGGTACGCCGGAATATTTCGGGTGGCTCGATGTCTCGGCGTTCAGCGAGGTGACGCCGGGCAACACGCTCTCGGGCAGCATCATCATCCGCGGGAACCCGGTCATTCTGGGCGTGCAGCCCGGCATGACGATCTCGGGAACGGGCGTTCCGGCGGCAACGACGGTTGTCGGGGCGGCGGAATTCGTGCGCACCACGTCCTGTTTTACAGTGACGGGAAGCGAGTTGGTGCAAAACGTAAACAATACGCAGGGCATCGCAAAGGGGCAGCGTGTCGAAGGGTTCGGCATAGATGTCGATACGTTTGTGGTGTCGGTTGATTTCGGGTCGCGGGTGTCGCTGAACAAGCAGGTCTTGACTGGCGCCACGACCGATCTGACCTTTACCGGCGCGACGATCACGATGTCGGCCGCGGCGACCGCGACCGCGAATGACATCAACCTGACGATCGCGGGCGGCACCGCCGCGGCGCCGCTGTGGGGCGCCGGCAACACCGATCGGTTCGCGTTGCCGTCAATCCCTCTCGGGGTCGCGCAATTCAACGGCCGCGCCTACTACGCGCTGGGCAGCGATGGCCTCGTGTTCAGCGACAGCGGTTGGCCCTGCAGGGTTTCAAATTCGGCCGCTGTCCAGGCATTGACGACACAGGACGGGCTCGCCGTGACGGCGCTCGGGCAACTCCTGCTGACGGCGCCGCTGACCGGCGGCATCGTGCAGGCGATCATCGCGTTCCAGGGCGCGACCCGGATGCAGCAGATCACCGGCGATCCGGCAACCGGCAACCTCACGATGAATGTGATGCCGGTGGCGACGGGGACGCTTGCGCCGCTGTCGATCGTGCCGACCGAACGCGGCCTGGCTTTCATGTCTCCGCTTGGCCTGCGGTTCGTCAAATTCGACGGGACCGTGTCCGAGCCGATCGGCGCCGATGGCATGGGGATCACGGCGCCGTTTCAATTTGCCGCGGCGCCGTCGCAGATATGCGCCGCGGCAAATGTCGGGATTCTGCGGATCAGCGTGCAGAACAACCTCCTCGATGGAGTGCCCTATCAGGAGTATTGGTTCGACCTCAAGCGCGGGATCTGGCACGGGCCGCACACCTTCCCGGCGCGGCTGATCCAGCCTTGGCGGTCGAGCTTTCTCACGGCGCCTCGCGCGGCGACGCGGAGCCTGTGGCAGAGCGATGCCTATGCGACCAGCAGTTCGACCTATACCGAGAACGGTTGGTCAATGTCGTGGATTATGGAAACCGTGCTGCTACCCGACAACGCCAACGTCGCGATGAACGCAATGGTCGAGGTTAATCTGGCCTGTGCGGCGTCGAGCGGAAACCTGATTACGGTAGCCGCGCTTGATGAGTCGGGCGCCATGCTCGACACGATCAGCATCACGACCAGCGCCAATCACGAAAACCTGCGGCAGCGCGCGCTGAACTGGACGCAGCCAATCATCTTCAAACAGATGTCGGTGCGGATCTCCGGCCCGTCCGATTTCAGCATGCGCATCGGCAACCTCTACATGCGGCACGAGGTTTTGGGGTACAATCTCGACGACGAAGCGGGGTACGATTTCTGGCTCCTTTCGTCGCGGCTGGATTATCCTATCCTCATGGCCGACGACGACACTCATCTGGTTCCGGGGTAGGCGGTGGCTGACGGCGAACGCTATTCGGTCTTCGTGGCGGGGTCTCCGGCGCTCTCGCCGCCCTATCTGGCGACGGACGAGATCGCGGTGGTGCGGAATGGTGTCACCTACAAAATACCGCCGACCAACCTGCCGACTTCGGGCTCCTATGTCTACGCGGCGCCGCTGACCGGGGTTACGCTGACGGCGGTGGCCGGACAAGGCGCCTATGTCCTCAATCCGGCCGGCGCGATTGCCGCGCTGACGATCGTCATGCCCCCATCGGCCGCGGACGCGCAGGTTTTCGAGGTGTCGACGACGCAGACGATTACCTCGCTTACGTTGACGCCGGCCGCGACGCAAGCGATGGGGGGAACGAGCGGCGGACCCTTCGTGTTGTCGGCCAACGGCGGGGTGAGTTGGCGCTATCGGTCGGTCGATTTGACATGGTATCCACGCGCATGATGAAGAAACTCCTCGCCCTGCTCGGCGCTGTCCTGGCGGTCGCGCGCTGCGCGGCGATGCCGGTGCCTGCATTCGCCCAAACGACGATCCACGGGCCGGTCACGTTCTCAACCGGGCTGACGGTCACCGGATCGACCGTGACCGCGACATCCGGCGGCGGCGGCATCAACCAGTTGACCGGGGCGGTGCTGGCCGGTCCTGGTGTGGGATCGCAGGTGACGACGCTTAATTCGGCCTGCGCCGACCTGTCCGACGATGGCGAGGGCTGTTCCTCGACCTCGCGCGCGGCGAACCTTGTCCTTGCGGGGCCAACAACGGGCGGTGCCGCTGCGCCGACCTTCCGCTCTCTGGTGACAGCCGACGTGACCGGAACGATCGCCTGTTCCGACCTCACGGATGACGGGGCCGGGTGCTCGGCCACGGTACGGGCCGCCAATATCGTGCTGGCCGGCCCAGCCTCGGGCGGTGATGCGGCCCCCGCGTTCCGCTCGCTGGTGGCGCTAGATATTCCAGCCACGCCGCTGGCGGCGGGCACCTCCGTCTCGCTTGCGGCACCGCGGCAATACTACGTCTGCACCGGCACCTGTACGGTGACGCCGCCGGTCCCAGCCGCCGGCTACGAGTTCTGCGTCTACAATGACAATAATAAAGCGACGATAATAACGTTTGCCGCACTCGGCTCGTCGGCGATGTACGAGAACACGGCGCGCACGGCCTATGGCACGGCGGGGACTGGAACGTTAGTCTCGGGCGGGGCGGTCGGCGATAAGGCGTGCATCGTCGGGCGCGACTCGACGCATTATTCGACGACGACGTTTCAAGGGACGTGGACGGCTAACTGATGTACCGGCTCTTTGCACTCCTGATCGGGCTACTGCCGCTGGCAGGACCGCTTGCGCACGCGCAAATGAATGCGACGATCGTGTTCGATGGTGGTCGCTATATAGGTCCAGGAGATAAGGTATCATATACTGCGTGGTGGGGTCTTCGCGGCTACAGCCAAGCGTTTGCACAGCCTGGTACCGGGATAGCTATTCGCATTGTACGGGACTCGGACAGCACCGAGACGGATATCGTGATTCTATCCGATGGTAATCTTGATGTGGCGGCAGCCGACTCTTTTTGTAGCGCAACGACATGCAAAGTAAGAACCATCTATGATCAAACAGCAGGGGGGGCCTGTAGTGGGAGTTGCGATCTTGTTCAAGCTACTGCTGGAAATCGACCGCTGCTGGTTCTTACTGGAGGCGGCGGAAGCGGTACCAGGCCATATCTGCAATGTGGGCCAAGCCAGGGCGGCTGCGAGCTGGCATCAGTAGGAACCTATACCGCGGACGCAAGCAATTTATTGTCCATATCGTATGTCGGGCTGCGTGTGGGTGCGGGTGCCGCCACCAATAGACTTGTGGGAAATCAAGCGGCCAATGCTATCGGGGTAATTGGTGGAGTGCCTGACGTATGGGGAGTGAGCGGCGTCGGCAACAGCGCTGGTACAGACGATGCCTGGCATGCCACAAATGGAACAATCACTGACGTAGCGTTTGACACGATCAACAATACAGACGGCTCGGAGACGAGCGGGACCGGGACCGTAAACAATACGGCCGGAGTCTGGAAAGTAATGGACATGATTGGAACCGCCGCGACGCTTAGGTTTGGTGAAGCCGGGTTTCAGGACGACGCGAACTGGTCCGCAGCGTCGCGCACCTCACTCTGCCACAACCAGCGCCTCTATTGGGGAATCGCTGGAACATGCTGATGACCTGGGACGAGTATTGCCAGCTGATCTACATGATGCGGCTCAAGGGCATTCCGAAGCCGAAGCCGAAGCCGGTGCCGTAGCTTTTTCTGGCGCAAGGTGCGCCTCTGTGTTATGGGGCGAGCCTCGGATGGGGGTGGCGATGGTATCGAGGCTCATGTCGTTCCTGGCTGGCCTGTTGGCGGTCTGCCTGATCGCCGGAATAGCCCTGGCGCAAAGGCCACCCGTGCCGCTCGTCACCGGGCCGCAGGATGCCGGGCAACTGAATAGCACGCTGAACGGCATCATCCGGCAGATCAATGCCATTCTCGTGCCGATATTCCCGTCGCCGAGCGGTTCGGTCAATTATGTCTCGCTGACCGGCGCCCTGACCGGAAGGACGGCGACGATCGGCCTCGCGGCCGGCGCCGACACGAATGCGGCCATCGCGATCAATCCGAACGGCTCCGGCAACATCATCCTGTTCAGCACCGGCACCGGCAATCTCCAGTTTGCCAACTCTGCGGCCTTCGTGAAAGCCAAGGGGTTGAGCCCGTGCCCGGCGGTTGTCGGCGGAGCGCCCTTCGGGGTGGCGCGCACCGTGACGGGACACCTTATCGTGCAGGATTGGCTTGGGGTGAAGCACGGCATCCCGGCCTGCTGAGGAGCATCGATGCCCGAACTGCTGATCGGCTGCGGCAACCACCGCGAGAAAATCCTGAAGGCGCCGCAGAGCCCGGCCGTGTGGACGGAGTTGACGACGCTTGACCTCGACCCGAACTGCGGCGCCGATGTCGAGTGGGATATGGAGCGGCTCCCGTTGCCCTTCTCGGACGACCAGTTCGACGAGGTGCACGCCTACCATGTGCTTGAGCACACCGGACGGCAGGGCGATTACCGTTTTTTCTTCGCTCAATGGACGGAGTTCTGGCGCATTTTGAAGCCGGGAGGCATCTTCTGCGGCATCGTGCCGGCGCCAGGCTCGATCTGGGTATTCGGCGATCCCGGGCATACCCGGGTTCTGCCGCCCGAGGTTTTCACCTACCTCTGTCAGCCGCAATACGACGAGCAGGTTGGGAAAACGGCGCTCGCCGACTACCGGCACGTCTACCGGGCGGATTTCGATCTGGTGGGCAACGGGACGATCCCGGATGACCCGGACCAGTTTTTCTTCGTGCTTCAGGCGGTGAAGCCTTCGAGGATCAGCCTATGACGATCATCGCGCCGAAGGTCGCCATCGGCATCCCGTATTACCGGGCGGTCGAGGGGCCGACCCTCCTATCGTGCATGCACCTGTCGGCGCTTTCCGCCGACATGAAGGTCGCGATGCTGCCGATCGGCACGTCGGGCTGCTACGTCGAGGACAACCGCAACGGCTGTGTCGAGTACGCGCTGAACACCGGGATCGATTTCACGCATTTCCTGTGGATCGACGGCGACATGATCTTCCCCGGCGACGCGCTGCTGCGGCTTCTGTCGCACGACAAGGACATCGTGGGGGCGAACTATCGGACCCGCACGCCGCCTTACAAATTCGCCGGCGTGTACCACGACCAGACCGACACGCACCTGATGGAGCCTGGGTTGCACCGGATGGCGCAGTTGCCGACCGGCTTGTTGCTGACCAGGTTCGACATCTACCGCAAGATGGGCTACCCCTGGTTCCGGCCTGGGTTGCACTCCGAACCGCGAGACGACATCTATTTCTGCCGGCGCGCGACCGAAATGGGGTACGAAATCTGGTGCGACCACGACCTGACGAAGGAGGTCCGGCACATCACGGTGCAGGAGGTCGGGTGGTTCACGCCGGAGCAGATCGTCCAGGTCGCCGGCGCACAGATCGACCTCACGGAGAGCGCCGAAGCGGGCAAGAAGCGGGCCGAAGTCACACGGGATCAATTCCTCGTTGGTGCTGCCAAAACGGCGGCTTGAGATACTGCCGAGCGCCGGGGCCAGGTCCGGGCGGCATGTATAGGAACCCCTGGCGCAGGAAGGAGTTTTGACATGGAGTATCGGAACAAACTGCTTGGCGGCATTTCGGCAATTGCCCTCGGCGCCGCTCTCGTCATGGCGCCGGAGGCCAACGCACAGACCGCCGCCGGCACCTTCACCTCGCAGACCGGGTACAAGGCGGACGCGGCGTCGTTCGTGCAGATGGGGGCCAACGGGCGCACGTCCTGCTCGACCTCGCAGGAAACCGTCGCGAATCTGACGATCACGATCACGCCGCCCGCCGGGAACTACGTCTACCTGACCGGCTTCCACGCGACCGGCATGGGCAACGCCACCGCGGCGACATCGACAACCGTCTGGTCCTCGACCAACCTGACCGGCTCGCCGGCATGGCTGACGCCGACCATCGCGTCCGCCGCCGCAAACCCAACCGGGTTGATCCAGGTGTCGGAGGTTTACCCGACCGGGCTGAAATCGACGGTGGCTGGCACGGCGGTGACGATTGTGCCGCAGGCGACCTCGGCGTCGGCGTTCCTGTGCGCCAAGGCGGTGGGCTACTTCAACCCGAACTAGCCTTATGCGATCGGCGTTTCTCGCTCTCGGCCTCCTGGGCTTCGCGTCTTTGGCGCAGGCCCAGGAGGTTGGCGAGCCCAAGGTGAACCTTCGGGTCTCGATCGAGCAGGCGATGTTGATCGTGCAGACCCTCGGCCAGATCGGTTGTCAGAACGTGACGCAGCTCATCATCTGCCAGCAGGCGGCGGAGCTGCTGCGGGAAATCCGGGAGCAGGCCAAGGCCCAAAGCCGGTAAGGGGGCGTGAGATGCGGGCAAAGCCGATGGCAGCCAAAGTGAAGCGCGTGATGCATGAGTTCAAGGTCGGCACGCTGCACAGCGGATCGTCGGGCGGCCCGAAGGTCAAGAAACGCAAGCAGGCAGTCGCCATCGCCATGAGCGAAGCCGGGATGTCCCGCCGACCGAGCTGAAATGCCAAAAGTCTCGCTGCCGCTGGCGTCCGGCACCACGCGCCCAGGATATCCCACAGGCGAGACGGAAAGCGTCGCGCCCGCCATTTATCTCGGCGCGTCGGTCAATCTTGCCTATGAGGCGGCGGCCGGGGCAAGCCAAAGAGCGGGGCCGTTTGCGACGGCCATCTTGAGACTGGCGCTGGCCTCGGGAAATGTTCGCATCGCTACCGGCGATGGCACGGTCGTCGCGACCGCCACGGCGACGCTTCTGGTCGGCCCTGGCACCGAGTACATCGCGATCGAGCGAGGGGAATACCTGGCTGCGCTCAGCAACGACACGACGGCCGGCAGCCTCAACATAACGGAGAGCCTGTGATGAAAATGGTTCCGTGGCGCCGCAAGCCGCAACCGTCTGGGGTTGCCGTGATGACGATAACGATCGACGGCTCATCGCGGTTTGTCGCCCTTGTCGATTTCTTTTCCGAGGAGACCAAAAGCCAGTATTGCGCCGGCCTGAGTTACACGGTGCGAGAGGATAAGCTCGGTTCTCTTGTTGACAGATGGGTTGCGGAGGGCAAGGTCCAGATGGGCAGCTCCGCGCCATCGGAAATCTCCGGGAAAGGATAAGCGATGGCCGTCACGCATCCTACCCTCGTTCGGACTGGCATAGCCGATTTCGTGGTTGACCAGCTTGACGAGGGGACGCCGCCCGGGACGTTGGTTTTCCAGACCTCGGGCGATGTCGAGGTGGCGACGCTGACTTTTGCTAATACCGCTTTCGGCGCCGCCGCCGCGGGTGTGGCGACGGCCGCCGCGATCGTCTCGGACACCAGCGCGACCGGCGGCACCATCGCCAAGGCGCGGTTGAAGAACCAGGCTGGGACCGACAAGATCATCTGCTCGGTGACGGCGACCGGCGGCGGCGGCGATATCGAATTGTCGGCGGTCATCGTCTCGGCCGGCCAGACCGTCTCAATGACCAGCCTGACCTATACCGCGCCGGCCTGATCCTGCCCGCGATGCGCTGGGTCATCTGGTACGCCGATGGCTCCTCGTTCACCAGCTTGGACGGCGGGCCAGATAACGCGCCGCGCTGGGGCGTCCTGTGCATCGCCGCCTATTCGGGCGATCACGGAAGGGTGATCTGGCACGGCGGCGATTATTACGCCTTCGAGGAAGGCGAGTGGGGGCCGCGCGATCTCGTCGGCCTCATCGATTATCTGACGCGGCCCGGTGCGGCGAAGATCGTGCTCGTTGGCCGGCATGTGCCCCCGGATCAGTTCTGGAAAATCTACCACCGGGCCGACGCTGATCCGCGCCTGCCGCCGCGCAGCTCGCACAGCCCGCTCGAAAGGGCGCCAGCGTGGTAACAACTCCGGTCCTCTCGCAATCGCATTTCCGTTGGCGCACCGACGCGGATACCGTCGACGCGACGCCGACCTGGGGGGCGGCTGAGGACACCAACTGGACGCAGCCGGCCGACACCAATTTCCGGGTGCGGTTCACGGTCCAGGAAACCGCGGGCGGTAACCCGGCGGCGGCGACGGTCAAGCTCCAGGCCAATCTCCAGGGCGGGGGCTTTTTCGATGTCACGACATCCTCCACGATCGTCAAGGCGGTAGATGCCTCGTCCTCGACCGAGGACACGTCGATCGTCACGCAGCGATTGTCGGGCACCGGCGGGTATATTGCCGGCCGGTATTCCGAGGATGGATCGCCGGCCTCGACGGTAAACCTCGGTGCTACCGACAATACGGAGTGGGAATTCGGGATACAGATTGTCAGCGCCGATGTCGCGCACGGCAACACGATCACGCTGAAGGTCGTCGCGCTGTCGGGCACCGCGATTACCGCGACCGTGGTGCCGAGCCTCACCGTTCAGCAGGTCTCGACCGGCACGGGCACGTTGGCGGCCCAATCGAGCGCGATGGCTGGTGCGGGGACCTCATCCTCGACAGGAACTGGCGTGCTGGCGGCACAGAGCAGCGCGATCAGCGGCGCCGGGGATGTGACCGGCGGTGCGATAACTGGCGATGGGGTTCTCTTATCTCAATCCAGCACGGCGGCCGGTTTGGGTGTTTCTTCCTCGACTGGCGCGGGCGCGCTGGCCGTTCAGGCGAGCGCCCTGGCGGGCGTAGGCGAAAGTGCTTGGGTCGGCACTGGCGTTCTGCTATCGCAGGCGAGCGCCGCCGCAGGGGTGGGGATATCCTCATCGACGGGCACCGGCACCCTCATCGCTGGAGCGTCTGCGTTGTTAGGCGCCGGCGAAGTGATCGGATCTGTTGTGACCCGGGTTATTCGGGCGGCCTTAGTGAGGATCGGCCGCTTGATGAACAGGGGGTAGGCCATTGGCGCTTCCCAGCCAGAACATCGCTCTCGTCAACACGCAGTTCCGGTGCGTGCCGGAATGGTATGCCTATTTCAAGGGTCGAGACGCCATGCCCGGTCTCTCGGCCATCCCCACGGCGCGGGTGCTGGCGAACGTCAGTGGCATCGATGCGCTGCCCTCCGCGACCGCTCTGACGCAGCCGGCCGCCGGGCTGACGATCGCCGCCGGGTCGAGCGCCTTTACCTTTGCCCTGGCGAACGATCTGGCGGCGCTGGAGGGCCTGGGATCGACCGGGCTGGCAGTGCGCACCACGGCGGACACATGGGCTCTGCGGAGCGTGGCGGGGACGGCAGACCGCGTCGCCGTGGCGAACGGCGATGGCGTCCTGGGAAACCCGACCGTGGACATCGACGCGGCCTATGTCGGGCAGACCTCGATCACGACGCTGGGCACGATCG
>ERZ1292632.344-Hain-H43-01um-R2-344-length-47964-cov-10_pt1 | contig 47964 bp, 65 predicted proteins | sample MGYA00564407_ERZ1292632 | MGnify/ENA primary metagenome ERZ1292632 (study PRJEB36523, sample SAMEA6512637) | groundwater metagenome | collected 2019-01-08 | study: AquaDiva: Metagenomics assemblies of 32 groundwater samples | reverse complement strand
ATTGAGATCGAAGAGCACTTTGAGAGTAGAGAGGAGAAACGTGAGCGAAAAGAAGAGCGTCAGGATGTGGGCCGTGTGGATGAACACAGCAGCAAAGGCATTCGACTACGGCTCTGTGTCCTACGACAAACGAGATGCCTTGCTCCGCCACACCAAAGCGCCGTGCGTTCACGGATGCAAGGCAGTTCGAGTCCAGGTCGAGATCCGCCGCGTCCCCAAGAAGCGAAAGGCCGCCAAGTGACCGCCACCAACTTGAAGAACTGCCCCCAGGCTATCGACCGGCATGGCTATGAAGCAGCGGCCTGGAGGCGGCGCATCTGGAACGCGCTCTATCAGCTCGACACCTACGAAGCCAAGACGTCTCCAATCGCGAGCCCAGCATTCCACTGCGTTCGAGGAACTGTCGCGCTTGATGCTCTTCGTCTGCGCGATGGTTTGCGCCCTATCGGTGGCTACTGGCTGACTGGGGTGGAGTTGGTCGAAACACTAAACCGAGAGACGGTGAATCTATGACGAACCAGAATGACACCCACGCCGCCCCACCCGCTCCCGTCGAGGCGCTGCCGAGTGTCGAGGAGCTGCGCAAGCCGTTCTCCAAGGTGCTTTTCGCCTACCACGATGCCGAGACCGCGTTTTCAGACGCGCTCGTCAATGCCGGGTTCGGAGACTTCGAGGAGATCGGCGGCGACGACTACGACAACTCGATCGAGTTCCACGGCACCGAGAATGTCGCGCGCATGAACGAGGCGGCACAGCGCATCATCTTCGACGCGGGCTTCTCCATCGCGTTCGTGAACCACAAGGACGGCTGGGAGACGCACTACTCTTGGAGTTACGGCAAGCCGTTCGCTGCGTCTCGCGGCTGGCGTCGGCTCAAGCGGGAAGGCGGCTTCGATATCAGCTATTGGCCGGAAGGCTGGACGCACAAGGAGTGGCTCGAAACCGGCTACATGCGGATCGTGCCAGAGGACTCGATCAATGACGCCGCCCTCTGCCTCCAGTCCAAGCCTCCCGTCGAGGCGGACGTCGGGGAGCTGGAGAGGCTGGAGAAGGCTGCGACGCCGGGACCGTGGTGCGCCGAGAACGCAGGCGATAAGTGCAACGCCGTCGTGATTGGAACCGCATTCGCTGTGGACGACGAGGAATGCGAACGTCCACTGTCCGGCTGGCCCGAGTTCTACGACGACGAGGGAGAGGAGATCGCGACTCGCGACGAGTTCGTGGCAAGCCTCGATGACTCTGAGGCGGTGAATCCGGTTGCCGACGCCGCCTTCATCGTCGCCCTCCGCAACGCCGCGCCAGCCCTCTTCGCCGAACTCCGCGCCCTGCGCGCAGAGAGCAAGGGGGACGTCTGCGCTGAGTGCAATCACGCGGTCGAATGGCACGAGGAGAGCCTGCTTGGCGACATGAGCTTCTGCGCGCACGCACACTGCCGCTGTCCGTACCCGCAAAGTCAGGTACGGTCCAAGCGCGCCTCACGCGAGAGCGGGAAGGGCGGAAGCGAGGAAAGCAAATGAAGATTATCGGTATCACACTACTGTCGCTCATCGGAGTCCTCGGACTCGGCTGGGCATTCACCGGCAACGACTTCTTTCTCTACAAGGTGTTCGCACCGAAGTACGAGGCCGTGCGTCGCGAGACGTTCGAGCAGTCGAAAGCCTACAACCAGGGCATGATTCAAGAGCTGCAAAGCATGCAGTTCCAGTACGAGCAAGCCAGCGACGAACACAAGGAAGCGCTGGCGTCCATCATCCTGCATCGGTGCGCCGACTACGACGACGCGCAGATGCCGTCCGACCTCCGTTCGTTCATCACCAAACTGCGCTACGCGCACACGAGAGCCAAGTGAAGCAACTACTCGCCGCCATCCTCATCCTGATCGCCACTCCCGCCTGCGACGTTCGACAATCGAGCGACGACATCCAGCGTCGGCAACAGGAAACGATCCTTGCCGAAGGCACCGCGCAGGTAGGCATGCCCGCCATCAAGAACTTCCGCGAGCGCAAGATGCTCAAGGACATCATCGAGCTGCGCGACCAAGAAGGGCTGACGACGTACACGTACCTATTCGCCGAGATGACAGGGAAGCTCGTCTTCCTCGGTGAGTCGATCGGTTACGGCATCCCGTACGCGACGCAGTTCACGAACCCGGAGAAGCTGATCGGTGGCACAAGCTATTCGACGATGCCGCAGGCCGATCCCAACGGCCTCTTCTCGCCCGCATCGGCAGACGGTACGTGGGTGTTGCTCAAGGACCCGAACGGAACCGAGGTTCGCCCCGTGTTCATCGAGCCGCGCATCGTCGTCTCGCCGTTCAAGCTGTCGACGCCATGACCCCCACCCCCGACGCCGTGAAGGCGAGCTACAGCGCGATCGATCAATGCCTGCGCGAGCTGGACCTCGCAAAGCCCTCTCGCCTTGGAACTGACTTGCTGGCAGCCGCCCGCGCCGAACTCTCCGCGCTTCGCCGGGGCGTCAGCGTGGAGGAGGTCGTCACGCGAGCGATGGCGAACTTGCACACGTTCGCACGCTCGCGCTACAGCGACCGTGAGTGCGAAAGCGCGATCCGTCTCGCACTTGGACAGACACCCGACGAGGCCATCGCGGCAATGGACGCCGTTCTCGCTCTCGTCGAGACGGGGAAGGGGGTGAAGCCGTGAAGCGAGGCAAATTCAAGTATCACTGCGCAGACTGCGGAGCGGAGTCCTTCTACGAGCGCAAGGAATTTGACCGAGCAGCTCGACCGCGATGCACTGGATGCGGATCGACGCGACTCGATCCCGTCACGAAGCACGCGCAGGATACATGGTCAACGGGCGTAGATATCGCTCGTGTTCGCAACGCCGAGATCGACAGGAAGATGAACAAGTGACGCCCCACCCGCGCGCCGCAACGGAGACGAAAGTATGAGTAAGCCCAGCCCGCAGATGGCCGTGAGGCCGTACTGTGGCAAGTACGCGCGCCTTGTCGCGCTCGGTCAACGCATGTCCAACACGCTCTACAACCTGGAACAAAAGAGCATTCCTCCAGACCGAGAGTGGTCGACGTGGATCGAAGGCATGCGCTCACTGCGTCGCGAGTGGGACGCGGAACGGGAGCGAGTCACCATCACGCGCGTCGGGCGCGGGAAGCGAGGGAGAAAGTGACCGCCTACAACGATCTCCCCCGATCCATTCGCGACAAGTGGAACGAGCTTCTGCCGACCATCGACATGCATCCCGTGTCTCCCGTGGTCCCGTTCCTCTTCGAGCTGATAGGTGTTGATATGCGAGCGCTTCGATCGGACAGGCTGTTACAGGTCGCTGCGCTGCTGGAAGCGATTAGGGAGACGAAATGAGCCTCTTCGCCTACGACGACATTACCTGTGAGTGGACCAAGCTATGAGCATCTTCGACGTCAACGGCTACACCCACACCTTCGACGGCATCCGCCACACCTGGACCAAGCCCGGTGCGGCGATGCTCTCGGTGCGAACGAGCGGCGCGGACCTAGTCCCGCGAGGCGCCACAGTCGAGCGTACGAGGCGTAGACGCTACCTGCCGTACGCGCTCACCGGCTGGGGCGAGGTCACGAACGGCAACGCGCCTGGAGGGCAGGGAATCACGCTCAACCCGGCATGGCAAGCCGACACGCTCGCGGCGCTGGACGGCACGATCGAGCGGCACAACGTCTGCGCGTTCACCGAGAGCGGTGAGTTGCTGACGCGCGAGCGGCTCGGCTACGGCTTCGAGTACACGCCGGTCAACGACCCGCCGCAGGTCCAGCGCATCCCTGCGCTCTCGGGGCCGCTGCCGTCGTCAGGCCCAGCGCTCGGCTGGCAGCGCATCGACCCGGCGCACTTGATCCGCGCGTTCGGCCCAGCCGTGGCCGCATGGCGCGAGCGGCGCGATCCGATTGCGTTCTGGGATCTCCAGCGCAACGCCAACGACGCGATGCTCCACTACGCGGACCAGAAGGTCGGCGCGGGTGATGGCTTCCGCTGGAGCCTCGCGCAGATCGCTGAGAACGCGGCGACGACGCACAAGGGCTCCGCGCAGTTCGGTGAGATCCGCGCGCACGCATGGAGCTTGCGCGCGGTGGTGGAGGCGTACAGAGCACGATTGCAGGAGTGGCCCAAGGAGTTCGAAGAGCCGCTCGCGCAGTGGATCCGCACCTTCGTCCGCACCGTCCACGACATCCAAGCCCCGAACGGCGCGCTCGCCTGCAACGACATCGGGAGCGGGCAGGAACAGGGACAGCCGTGGTTTGTGGAGCAGGCTGAATGGACGAGCACCTACGAGAATCAAGTACCACAAGGTCAGTCCGCCGGTCTCCTATCCGCCAGAGAAACCGAACTCCCCTCGTGGCAGATGCCGTTCATGCTCCGCGCGCTCTACGAGGCCCACGTCGTTCTCGCGGATGCCGAAGTCACGGCGATGGTCAAGGATATCGTGCGCAAGTGGATGCGCGTCTGGCGTACCTGCGAACGCATCCCCGGCGAGTACGGCGGCGTCGGCCTGCCGAAGTACATCGTCGTCTCGCGTGACGGGGCGCTGATGCCGACGCTCTCCGAGGGCATCGGCGCGGGGATCACCGAGTACGACGGCGACAGCTTCGAGGTGGCCAGGGCGTTGGGGGTACGGGTATGAACGTCGCGATGCGGATGGGGGTTGCGTGACACGCGAAGACAAAACCCGTATCTGGCTCATGGGCCGATGCTTGATCGAGGCTCAGCCGATCGACGTCAACGGCGCCATCCGAATTACGGACGGCAATGGAACCGTTTGTCACGTCTGGTTCGACGGCAACGACGGCTATCGGTTCGCTGCCATGCTTCGATCCGTCGCTGACGAGATCGACGGTATCATGCGCGAGAGGGCGAAGAAGGTATGAGCTTCTACATCATCCCCGACGAGGCCGTCCCCGAGCGTTGCTACCTGTGCAAGCGGGAGGTGGTCCGTATCGACCGGCACCAGACAGACAAGCGCGCTCACGATTCCGTGCTCATCGAGTACGCGACCGTCAAGGAGATCAACGGCAAGTTCCGAGGCCAGCCGCATATGTGCTCGACGCCGCACAGGCCGGAGTATTCGAGTACGACGTTGAGGAGGGTGCGGGGTGGCTGACAACCGAGCCTGCCTCTACTGCGTTCCATGCCGCGTAGCGTTCATCGTGTTCAAGCGTCTCGGCCACGCCGTCTATCCGGCTGCTGGCTTCTCCGATGAGGCGCTTGAGCAGTTCCTCCACGAGCACGGCGGATGCCAGTGGGACGGCCTGCAACTCCGATGGGAGTCGAACAGCGATCGACGCAAGCGGGTGCCGTTCAGGGCGAAGTGGGTGAATGTGCAATGACTACCCACATCATCTCCGTCCGAGCCATCGAGCCATTCTCCAAGGGCGACTTCCTAACCGTCAATCCAGACGGGACGGCGCATCGCATGGAGGCCGAATGTCGCCACTGGATCGACCGAGCCTGGATGGCAACACTCGCGTGCAACTGCCCGCGTGGAGCGTGTACGTGCGACCGGAGCGTGCCTGAGTCAAGCTGCACGCACTTCCATGCGATAGCGGCTGAGGATTGCGCTCATGGCGCATCGTTCAAGGCAATTGCGCAGGGAGTCGTTACCCCATGACCACCCCCGACCTCGACCACCTCGACGCGCTGTTCGCGAGGGCGACGCAGGGAACATGGGGCACCGATGGCGAGTACATCTGGCCGGTTACCGATCCTCCATCTCCTACCTACAAGTGGGTTATCAGTGGAGACAGTGAGGGCATGAGTTGGAGCCCCAGGAACGCCGAAGCAGATGTATCCATCATCGTCGCGCTCCACAACGCCTACCCCGCCCTCGCCGCCCAGGTCCGCCAAGCCACGATCATCCGCGCCAAGTCCGGCAACGCGCTTGCTGACGACCTACGGGCTCTCGTGGAGGCGACGTGCGAGCTTGGCCTACTGCCCTGGTGCGACTCGGCGCATTGGATCAGAGCGGCGAATTGCATTGACGAGCAGGACGCCCGCATCCGCGAGCTTGAGGCGCGCAATGCAGCTATGCTCAAGCAGGCAGACGACCTGCTCGATCCAACCAAACCGTACTTCGCTGGGTGGAACGTATCCGAACTCGATTGTTTGTTCATCCGGCTCAACCTTAGACGCGACATCCCTGACAAGATTGAGCATGTGAATCGGTTAGCTATTACGGCGTTACATGGACGAAGACTACAGCGCGAGGTCTGTACGCAAGCTGACAAGATTCGCGAGTTGGAGGCGGAGGTCGCACATCTACGAAAGGCGAGTGGAACGTGAAACGCTGGGAGAAGAAGCGAGCGAAGCGGAACCGAATCGACCGCTACGGCAACAAGGACGCACTCGCGATCGTTTCGTGGAACTACTGCGAATCGCTTGGGCACGTCCGCCGACTCGTCCAGATGCGCCCGTACAAGCGCAGCGTGGTCGTGACGATCGAGGACTGTCACCTGTGCTGCGTCGCGAAGACGATCAGCGTGCTTCCCGACATCGCTGGACTCACGCCATGACCGGCCATCGCCGCCGCTGGATTGTGCGCCACAACCGCCGCTATCGCCGCACGGTGTTCACGCGTTGGTTCATCGAAGCGACGCGGAGAATCTTCGCTGGCATAAGGAACATGGACGGCGGCTGAAACGCAACGGGCCGGACCCACAAGGCCCGGCCCTCTTCCATTCAGCAACGCTCCCCGCACTAGAGCAAACGGACGGGGAGTGTGTGTTGTCTGCGGCCGGGCTTGATACCGAGCTTCTCTCCGACTTCGCGATGGCCCCAGGCGAGCTATAGCGTCGCGTCCTACCGCGCTGCGCCCGAGTGTCGGATGATGGCTTTGCCGTAATCGCCGCGTGTCCATCCACGCTGCGCAGACGCTATCAACCTAGCACGGCGGGCGCTTCTTGCCCTTCTTCTTCTTGGGGTACTTCACGGCGTCTCCGCATCCAGCGCTGCCGTGCGGGTCGCGAGGCTCGTCATGGTCGCGATGACGGCATCGAACGCGGCTTCCTGCTCGGGGGTGAGCTGGCCGAGAGAGTTCTGGAGCGCGAGGATCTGAGCCTTGAGGCTCGCGACGTCGCCGGTGATCCCATCAACGGCGGAGGTGATGGTGTCGAGCTGCCCTTGAACGAGAGTGAGTTTTTCTTGAACGGTTGCCATGAGTGTGTCGAGTTTCTGGTTGAGGATTGAGAAGTGTCGATGCGCGTGGGCTTCCTCGCGCGTGAGAAGCGCCGCCAACGCGGGCGACACGTCGAAAAGGACGGTGAGTTTCACGGCGCTGCGACCGCAAACGTGATGCCTCCGCGCCAGAAGCCGTCCACGAACCCGGTGTTGGGCGCTGAGCCTCCAAAATTGGCGTTCATGCGCATCAGCGCCGTCACCTGGAAGTCCGAGCGCCACAGGTCGATCGTGTTTGGCGTGACCGGGATATCGAAGGAGAAGAAGGTACCAATGGACTCGGTGAGCGCGTCGCGGCCGGACGGGCCGAAGAAGTCGACCGTGCCGTCGAAGCCGTCGATGCCATCGAGCAGCACGTCGTTGGGCGTGAGGATCTGACCAGACGTGACGAAGCCGTTGACCTCGACGCGCAGGTTCATGCGGAAGTTCGTGAACGCGGCGCTGGCCGGTCCCTGCGGGCCTCGGTACTCGTAGCCGTACTCGAACAGGTCCGAGAAGCATCCTTCGACGTGGATACTCGTGGTCCCATCCGGCACGTCGAGCGCGTTGTACGTGCGCGTGACGGCTTGCGGGCCGTTCAGGTATTCACCGAAGGGTCCGGCGAACCTGCCGGAGCACTGGGAGTCGGGCGTGCCGATGAACGAGCAAAGGACGAGGAGCGGGATGAGGGCGATGAGGTAGCGTTTCATGGATTGCCTGTGGTTTTAGGTTGAGTGGGACAGGCGTTGCGGAGCTAGGTGGTCGTTTCGTCGGCGGTTGTCTTACCAGCGAAGAAGGCAGCAGCCGTTGCTCCGCGCGAGCATCGAAGCTGCGCAGTCGCGTCGCTGATAGCCGCATACGCCTTCGTGGTTCCAACCGGCGACGCGGTGTAGTTGATCGCGTTTGCGGCCATGATCCCGATGGACTGCGCTGAGAGAATCGCGTCCTGATTCGCGCCGATGTACGCGAACGTCCATCCGTACGTCTTGGTTTGGAGCTGGATCATGTCTCGCAGTTTCGACGCTCCTCCGGTGCCGATGCCGAAGTCTGAACTAGCGTTCTCCATGCCATCTGTGACGATCGCGAAGACGACATGCGCGGGACGGTCAGCCTCAACCATCGCAGACAGATACGCGCCAGTGTCCTTGATGAGCCGTGCGATGCTGTCATAGAGAGCCGTCATGCCTCGCGGCTGGTACGTCTCTCCAGTGAGTTCTTTCGTCTCTGGCAGCGGCTTGCCGCTCTGGATGATCTCGTACTGATCGTCAAATTGCGCCAGCGTGGCCGACGCCTGGCCGGGGACGGCCAGCTGCTTCGACAGGAATTCATTGACACCCGATATCGTCGCGTCCTTGCATGACTGCATCGAACCCGAGCGATCGAGGAGAATGGAGATGTGTGTGTAATCTGCTTTGGTCATTTTGGCTTTCTACTTGAGTTGGGCCTTGCACGTCGGGCACTCCCACCCACACGGATCCACATACGGCGTCTCTCGCGCACGCAGCACACGCTCCAGCGCCGCACGAGTCGCCGCCGAGTCGGGATCGGGGAGGTAGGCGAAGGGGGACCAGCCGATGCTCCAGGCGTGGACGTCGAGATCCCCGCCCATCCCGCCGCGCCACACGTCGTCGCTGGTCTTGAAGCCGCCGACAGACGAGAACGAGCCCGAGCCGTCCGTGTGCGTGATCGTGATCGAGCGCAGGGAGCGGGTGGATTCGTCGGTGGTGCAGGAGACGAGCACGAGTACGCACAGGAACCCGGTGAAGAGCACTGCAAGGCTCCAAAGGTACTTCTCGAAACGCTCGTCGTCATACTTCATGCGACATCTCTGACGCGATATCGGCGTCGGTTCTTGGTCCTGTTCTTCCAGCTCCGGTCTTCGTTGCGGCCGACGTGGATGTCGTCCCAAGCGGTGGGGAGTCCGTGGAGCGAGCGCGCGTATCGCACATGCACGTCTGCGTCGAGATCGGGTGCATCCCAGTCGTGGCAGATCTGGAAGTGCGCCGTGTAGACGTCCTGCTTCTCGTCGCCGTCGGGCTGGGACTCGCGCCGCTCCTGCGTCGTCTTCGGATTGCGGAACATGCTCATACGTGCGGCACCCCATCGAACGTCTCAGGATTCTGCGGGCTCACCGGGCGGTTAGGGTACTTGCGCCGATGCTTCCGCGCCTCGACGGTCATCGCGTGGAACATGGTCGCCTCCTTCGCCTTGGCACCCACGTTGCCACCAGCGACGAGCGCGAGCAAGTTCATGCCAGCGGCTCTCAGCCCGCCCGTAGCGAGCGTCTTGACGAATCCGAGCAGGTAGGCTCGGAAGCGCACGAGAGCGAGCAGGACGAGCGCGTAGACGGCCCAGCGACGCCAGGGCACAGGGGCATCGCCGGGCGTCGCGTAGACCGTGGATCCTGGGGATGCGTTGACGACGGTAGTGGGCGGATCCTGGACGAGCGCGTCGCCACCGGCATCGCCAGCGAGCGCGCCAACACCGGCTCCCAGCGGGCCACCGACAGCGGCGCCGAGACCGGCTCCAGCGGCAGCCCCGCCCCATCGTGCGAGGGTGTTGCTAGTCGCTTGGCACGAGTACACGTACGCGAGGCACGCGGCGACGCAGGCGAGGAGGGTGAGGCGGGGGGCGTGTTTCATGCTTCGCTTTCTTCGTACAGTGGATCAATCCCGTAGTCCATCGCGTACAGATCGGACATCGCAAGCCCGGACTCGGTGAACTTGGACGGTCGATCGCCTTCCCAATCCGCCTCAGCGTCAACGGTCATCCATCCCTTCGCCACAAGGGCTTCGCTCACGATAACAGGAACGTAGACGCGCGAAGCATTGTGCTCAGACTGGTGACGGAAGAACACGAGCCACCCGATCAGCTTGTCGTCGGAGATCAAAGCCCCCAAACCTCCTCACACTCATCGCAGTGCATATCGACGTACGTGTCCGTTGGCGTAGCGACCTGCGTTCGGATCGGGTGCTGGGACCAGCCAGCGACGGAGCGCGTGGTGGAGATCGTCGTTCCAACCTCCGGCTTCATAGAGGGCGTCTTGAGTAGCGCGCGGATGTAGTTGAGGTGCCGAATCTCGCAGTCTGCATCGCTCTCGCCTGGGTTGTTTGTGTCCGTAACGGACTTCTGGTTGCCATCGGATGCGGCAACCCAAACGGTCGTGAGCGTCACCATGTCGTCACCTTCCAGGCGTGGGCTTCGATATCTCCAGGGCCAAGGTAGCGCGTCTCGACCTCGGATGCACGCGGGCGGTAGATCCAGGCGAGGCACATGGCGCCCGCAGCAACCACCACGGTCCACGGCGCACGGCCCCGGCCGTTCCGCTTGACAATCAGCACCGATGCAAGAACCGCAATAGAGAAGCCGATGGCGATGTAGAACCAGAAGTCCATCACTGCACCTTCGGAACTCTCACGGTAGGGTTGTCGAGCTGGAGCTGCAAAGCCCAAAGCTGCATTTGCGTCCCCGTCCATCGGTCTGCCGCGCGCGATTCGATCTTGTCGAATCGGTTGGACATCTCCACGCGAAGCGCCTGAATCTCGTTCGAGCTGTCCTTCTGCCCGTCGCGGAGCCACGAGATACCAACACCGATCGGAACGACGATGGCGATGGCGACCCCGATCGGGATGAGCGTGTCGCGGTTGATGATCGAGGGCTTGTCGGTCACTTGCGGGGCTCCGGCTTCTTCTTGCTCTCGAACGATTGGAGCGACCACCCGAAGATGGACAGAATACTGAACGCCGTCGCCTCGGGGACGCCCTGCTCCCGCATGACCTCGTAGATATCGCGGAACGAGAGCGGGATCAACGCATCGCGAGCCGTGGACTGGGGGGTGACTTCCTCGCCGACGACGTTCTTGCCGAGACGGAGATCGACCGCCATACCGATCGCTGGTGAGAGCTTCGAGCGCAGGAATCGAGTCATGTCCTCGAACCGAAGATCGTTCACCTTGCCGTCGAGCGTCTTCACGCTTCCAGAGCCGATACGCGAAAGAAGTACCGTGGCCTGCGAGACTCCCGCGAGAGGATCAAGCCGCACGTCACCGAAACGCAACTTGCCGAAGTCAGATGAGCGCGGATCCTTCTCGATGTCCGCACCGAGCATCGCTGCTCCAGCGTAGACGGCCGTGAGGCCGAGCAACGTGCGAACGTACTGCTCGGCAATGGCGCGACGCACGTACATGTCTCGACCTGGATACGCTTGTCGTATCGGCTCAGCTATGAGCTGGAAACGGCTCTGGAGGAGCTTGGGACTCCACAGAATCGTCGAGACGAGCTTACCCGGGTTGCTCGTGCCGCGCCCCGTGGCGATGTTGACGAAACGCGCGATCTCTTTCGCTTGCGCGAGGTCTACGTGTCCGTCTGGCGCACCAAGCACCATACGATCGAACATCGCCGCGCGCTGGAGATTCATGTAGCTGGTAAACGCGCGATTGCTCAACTTCACGCCGGGGATGCGGTCGGATAGCTCGGAACGGATCGCTTCCTCGTGCTTGCCGATCGTGTCGCCGTGGAACGTAAGATCAAGCCCCGCGCGATCACCGAGAGAGCCCAGCGGACGCTCGCGGAGCTTCACGTCTAGCTTGATTGCGTAGTCTTCGGACTTAGCGGCCTTGAGCATCTGCCTGATATGCCGAACGGCCTGGACGGGATGCCCAAGCGAGAAGAATCCGCCCTGACGCAAAACGGCGGACAGGTCGTAGCTCGACCAAATCGCGCGCGGAAGGTTGAGAACCTCCGCTGTTCGGTCAAGAACCTTCTTGGCTGTCGTCCGATTCTCTCGCTCAAAGGCCAGCTTTTCCCGCTCAAACTCCCGCCGCGCCTTCTCACGTTCCGTCTTGAGCGTCAGCGCTTCCTCGTCGAGCTTCAACTCCTCGGGACTGCGAGGGCCGAAGTCCTGATCGCGCGCCGCCGCCTTCGCTTCCTTCGCGCCGCTCGCCTGTCGCGTCTTGAACGCCTTGAGCCGTCGCTCCTGCAACCCTTCGACGACTTGCTCGCGCGTGATGTCTGGAGCGATCTCCGCGACGGCACGGTGGACCTGATCGACGACGGACGGGCGACTCACGCCACGCTCCATGAACGTCCGAGCAATGCCTTCGAGGTCGGCGCGCGCAGATTCGCCCTTGCGCATCTTCGTCACGGCGGGACCGAGTAGCTCGTCACGATGTTCCGTGCGCGCCTGATCCCACGCGGCGGCGAGGTGCGGACGCACGTTCTCACCCAGCGCCTTCGTCATCGCGTCGTGGAAGTCCTGGAACTTGAGCGAGCCCTTCTCGATGAATAGCTTGGCGACCTTGGCGATATCGGGCACGACCGCCGCGACGTTGCCGAGGTTCGCACCAGTTGTCGTCTGGAGCTTGCGACCGATACCACGAACGAGCGTGTCGATCTCGCGGTCGATCTCCGCGACGCGCTGCGTGCGGCTCGTCTTGCGAACGCTACGGCGAGCTTCGTTCTCGATGCGCGTTAGCTGTCGCTCTAGCTCGATCTCGCCCTGGCGGATCTCCAGTGCGGATAGGTCCGATTCCGCCTTCGCCATTCGATCGTGCAGCGCGGCGACGCGATCGGATTCGGGCTTGGTGAGAGCCTCGCCACCCTTGGCGACCTGAACCTCGCGCTCCATCTGCGCGAGCGAGTAATCACGAGCGAACCGGAGCCGTCGATTGCGCAGCGCAGCGCCAGTCTCGGAGCCTGCGAGGTCGGACACCGTAGACGCACGTCCGTACGCCGCTCGCGACTCGTCGATGCGCTTCTGGTTCTCAGGCGTCGGCTCCGCGATGTACGCCTTCTGCGCCGCGTCACGCTCGTTGGCTAGCCGCGTCAGCTCAAGGCCGAGTAGCGTTCCCTCTTCGTCGGTGTGCGGCCTATTCGCATTCTCAAGCTCACCGACGAGCCTTTGCCCCGCGAACGGATCTTCGTCGAGCTTCGCCTTCGCCCGAGCGTGAAGATCGGCGTCGGCTTTCGTTTCACGCGCGACCCGATCCGTACCGCGTTCAGCGAGCGTGTCGGCATGCTTGATCCCGCGCGGAGTAGTCGCCGCCCCCTCATCCTTCGTCAGCGCCTCGACGGGAGCGGCTGTTTGTGTTTCGGGAGAGGGGGCGGCAGTACGTGAAACGCCCGCCACGGACTCAGGAAGATCCGTAGCGGGCGCGGGGGGTGCCTCGACAGGACTCGCGGTGGCCGAGGCTTCGAGAGAGGGAGTCAGCGCCGGTCCACCCAGCGCGTCATGAGCCTGCGCTTCGGCGGGCGCAACGTCAACCCTCGCGCTTCCATCCGGCGCAAGTTCAACGTTCGCGGCGGAAGGTTGAGGCGCGGGCTCGGGCATGCCGGGGATTGGGGCGACATCCACATGCACATCCGCCCCCGTGGCGGCGTCCTGGGGCACATCCGCGACATCCGCACGGCCGTTCCCACGTCCCGGCGTCACAGCCTCCAGGATCACCGCTGTGAGGAATCCAGCACCGCCACTCTCCGCCACGCCCGAGAGAAGCTCGCGCTCCGGGTCGTACAGGTGTTTAGCGATGAGGTTGGACGCCCCTTGTGTCCCCGCTTCCTGGACGCCCTCCACCACGCCGCCGATGGGCGCGTCCACGAGAAGTCGACGCAACATGCCGCCGGACGCCTTGTCGATGCGGGAAAAGATGCGGGCGACTTCCAGTGCGTTCGAGGTCCCCGCCATCGCATTGAGCCAGTAGCTCTTCCACTGCGTCGCCTCGTCCGCGCCCTTGTACTTGGCCTCGTAGAAGCCCGCAGAACCGCTCGCAAGCGCGCCGGACGCGGCAGCCGCTAGGGCGGGGGGCAGGCGCGCCAACGACGCCACGCCGCCTCCTGCGAGGTATGGGGTGATGCTGCCCATAGCGCGCGGGAGCGTGTCAGCTAGGAAGCTCCCACGGGCGCCAGGGACGTCGGGGATGATCGCCTTCGCGCTCTCCTCCATTGTCGTCGGGAGCGCTTCGTTGACGTTGTAGGCCGCTTGCGGAAACGACGGACCGCCATCGACTCCCGGCACCGCACCGATGAGTGTCCCGGCTCCACGGAGCATCTCGCCGGTCTGACTCGCCGCCCCCTGCAAGAGCGACGAGCCAGCCTGCTGGACGTACCCCAACGCACCGGGAGCGGGCGGAGGCGCTTCGGGGAAACGAATCCCGTCGAGCACCGACAGGTCGCCTTCCATGAGCGCGTCGAGGATCGTGCGGTCGCCCATAGCTACTTCGGGCTGCTAGCGTAGAAATCGTCGAGCTTCGAGTCGCCAGTGGACTTGAGGAGCTTTCCACCGCCGCGCTTCTTCTCCGGTGCTTTCGCGTTCGGGTCGATGCCGAGCTGTTCTAGGAACGCCCTGAGCGCAGCCTTCTTGCCTTCAGGGGTGGACGTGTCGGGCTTCGACGAATCGAACCCCTGAAAGTCCGGATCCTGCCCAAGCGGCGCATTGCTCGGCTCCGGCACTTCTGGTCCGCCGCCCATGATGCCGCGCATGCGCTGGGCTTCGCGATCAAGCCAGCCATCGGGGGGCGGCATTCCAGGCTCGATCTCATGCCCCGTGGCGGGATCCTTCTTGCCAGGATGCTGCGCCTTCCACAACCCGAGCAAGTAGTCGCGGATCTTGAGTTCGTCGGGGCCTTTCGGTCCAGTCGGAGCACGCCCCGGCCTTGGCACCGTAATCGAATTCGTCTTCTCCCACTCGGCCATGAACTGCTCTGTCGTCATGTCCGGGTCTGTCTTCGCGCGTTCGAGAACGTCTTGCTTCGCATCGAGACGCGCTTCCATCGTCGGAACGAGGTCGGGATCGACAACCGGACCAGACCCGTCAGCTCCACCGTAGAGCGCGGCACGCTTACGGTCGATGGCGGGCTGGAAGCTAGTCACGAGCGAATTGATCTTGAGGCGTCGGGTGCGTGTCTCTCGGATGTCCGAGCGCTGCTTATCAAGCGACTGCCTCGAAGATTGTTGGGCCTCGGCAATGGCCTTGTCCCTCTGCGGACCAGGAGGTAGCGCCTGCGCCGTCTGGAGCATCTGTAGATTGCTCTCGGCGCGCTCCTGAACCTCGGGGAGCAAGTCTTCGACGCCACCGCCACCATGCGGCGAAACGACGTCACGCATGAGCTTCTGCCAATCGCTCTGCGTCTTTTGGGCATAGGCTTCGTTCTGATCGCGCTGGAGCCCGTGCTGTACGTCGCTCCAGAATCGCTCGTGGATTGCGGCAGCCTCCGGGCTCGTTGCCGGTGGAAGTCGCTTGGCAACCTCACCGGCATGCGTGAGGAGCTTGTCATGCCGAGCCATGAGCCCAGCGGCAAACGCGGTAGGCGCTGCGAATCCAGCCTTCATGGCCTGAGACGCGCCACCGCTCTCGACGAATCCAGGAGCCGTCTGCTCAGGCGTAATCGAGTTGACGCGCTCCTGGTCTAGAGCTGCATATCCCTGCGCCACCTGATCGCGCTGAGTATTCTGGCGCTCGAAGTCCGCCTTGGAACGTTCCTCCCGCGCCTTATCCAAGTCCAGCCGCTCTTGAGCAAGCCGAACCTGCTCCTTGTACCGCGCATCCTCGCGCTCCTGATCCTGCTTGTGACGCAGACCGGCAGCGAGGCCGGGTGCGCCAGCGGCGAAGCCGGAGGCGAGGGAATTTAGGGGAGAATTCCCAATCACGATAGGCAAAGCACTGCCCTCCAGGTACACTCAGAGCCATGCGTAGGCTCGAACTTGTTGGAAAACGTTTTGGACAGCTCACCGTCACAGCCCTGGAGGAAGTGAGGAATCAGAACACCGTGTGGAGATGTCGATGCGATTGCGGAAGAGACCACGTAGCCCGTGCGCGTGTGCTCATGTCCGGCAAGACCAAGACATGCGGATGCTCCCGTGGAGAGCCCCACGGGCTCACTGGGACTAGAATCTTCCACTGCTGGAGGAACATGGTCGCAAGGTGCGCCAACCCCAAAGTCCGCGAGTATCGTCACTATGGCGGAAGGGGAGTCGAAGTCTGCGAGCGGTGGAAGGCATCCCTCCTCGCTTTCATTTCTGACGTTGGGATGCCTCCCACAGACAGACATGAGATCGACAGAATCAATGTAAACGGCAACTATGAACCAGGGAATTGCCGATGGGCGACCAGACGCCAGAACATGAACAACATGCGCCGGAACGTCCGTGTCGAGTACGCCGGAATCGAGTACACGATTGCGGACCTCGCACGAGAGTTCGGACTTGGATACGCATTCCTGTATCAGAGACTCAAGAAGGGGTGGACTGTAAGCGCTGCTGTACATATGCCGTCTATCCCAAGAAAGGCAAGAGCTGCATTCCGCCTTGCAGAAGGTTCCCGAGCCAAGCGTTAGGATCAACGTGCTGCACCGATCCGAGCGTCCCAATCAAGCTCTGGCCGAGCCCCACGTTCGAAGCATTCTGCCCCTGGAACAATCCCGCCATCGCACCGTATTGTCCAGCGAGCGCTTGGCCCTGCTGCGCTTCGAGTCCCGCTCGAATGCTAGCGATCTGCGCATCTACGTCACTGAGCGAGCGATTCGTGTCCGAGTAGATCCCGCGTTCGAGGTTCGCGCCGAGCGTGCCACCGGACATGCCGAAATCCGCGAGTCCCGCCTTGAGCGATCCGACGTTGCGCGTCTCACGATCTAGAACACTTTGCTTGGCGGTCGAAGCCGCCGTGTTCGTCGCATTCAGCGCATTCGTATACCCCGTCTTGATCGCTCCAAGCCCCTTCTTCTGCTGAGCCATCGCGTTCGCGTACGCGACGCCTGTGCCCTGCTGGAGGAGCTTGTACTGCGCGAGGATCTGCGCGAGTTGCTTCTTGCCTGGATCGGAGCCGCCTCCGAGCAAACCGGAAAAACGCTTTATGGGATCTATTGAGTCAAAGAAACTCATGGACCCACCACCATCCAGGCGACATCGCTATCGTCGAGCGCCCCAGTTGAGGACGTAATGTCAAAAGACGTGTCATCAACAATGTTTCCGTAGCTGATCGATCCAGGCACGCCTGAGATCGCTCCATACGTTAGGAAGATCAGGTCGCCGGCAGTCACGTTCACAGTGGCAACCGTCACAGTTCCAGCGACAAGCGTTGCAGTACCTCGCGCCTTGATCGGACTCGACACGATCGCTGAAAGCGCCGAGTTGAGCGCTCCGACGTCGGTCTGTAGAACGCCGATATTTAGCTGCGCCTCCACGATGAGCGCAGCGAGGCGCGCAAGTCCTTCGGACACGGACTTCGCACCAGCTACGGATGAGTCCTGGATGTCGTTCCCAGTTATCCTCTGCTCCTTGGCCATCACCAACATCTTCGGTAATCCCGTCGCCACTGCGAGCCCGCCACCGACTCGGATGTCAATCTCGCCCTGTGCGTTCACGTAGAGCGGTCCTGCGAGGTTGAGCGTCAGGTGTCCATCTCGATCGACACCGAGCCCACCCTTGACGCGAAAGCCAGCGTCCGACTCGTGTCGGCGCAGGTCCATGAAATCATCGAACGGGGGCATTGGACCTCCGAATTCCTGTCTTGGTTACTTCCATGTGCAAGCTCTCAATCGCATCGCGCGTGCCGACGTTCGCCCCGACCGCCACCGATAGCGACTGGAACCGCACCCACAGGTACGGTCCGCACATGCGCGCCGGGACGTTGTTGAAACCAGGGCGCAGCGTTCCCGTGAGGACCGGGATCGTCGGCAGGTTCGGAATGTCTGAAACGAACGTCTGGTAGTAGCAGCCGTCCGATTCGGCATCGAGCACGGCTTGCAGCGCTCGGCACATGAACTCGCGATCGGATGTCTCAGGCGCAATCGGGCCGACGAGGCAGCGCGTTTCCATGCGCAGGCCGTCATCGGTACGCATGGTCGGATCCTGCTTGCGAACGTAGCCGTCCTCGCATCCGAGCAGGATGAGTCGATCCGCCGCCGTGTCCGCTTCGAGGGCTGTAGCGCAAGTGAACTGCGTCCCCGCCGCTGCGAACGATGCCGGAAACCAGCCGCGCGAGGGCTTGTGCCACATGTAGTGCGTCGTGACGTTCACACCGCCAGGACCGAAGGGGAGAATCAGTACGTGGAGAATTTGCCAGCGCGTATCAAACACGAGTTGCGCGTAGTAGGCCGAGAAGTCGATTGCGCGCAGCGCCTCGTGGATGTTCGAGTCTCCCAGTGTGATCGGGTTGATCGCGCCACCCGAGTACTCGTAGACGTTCGCGTCACTCCCGAAGAAGTACGAGACGCCCGAGTCGTCCTGCGCCCAACACGGACCGATCGACGTTCCGACCTTGTTCGTGATGAGCTGGATCTTGGTATTTGGCCGCGCGGGGTCGCCCGCCATTGCACGAATCGAGTTCATGCCTCCGATGAGGATGAGATCGTCATTGATCGCATGAAGCGACTGGATCGAGTCGGGCGGCTGTCCAGCGAGCGCCGTCGTGTTCGAGACGGCCATTGCGTCATTCGGCACGGCTGGAAACAGGTTCCATCCGAGCGGATTGCCAACCTCGCTCGCCGCCCATTTCGACTGCGATGCGATGAAGAGCCGCCCGCGCCAGAACGTCGCGAATCGCGCGTCCGCCATGACCTCGCCGCCGCCGTCAGCAACGAACGCCGAGACGGTGCCGAGCACGGCGTCGTAGTAGTAGGGCTTGCGACCGTCGAAGAAGAACACCTTGCGATATCCGACTGCCGTAGCGACGAGCTGCGCAGCCGCGTCCAGGACGCTCGATCCGACCGTCGTGACCGTCCCGCCCGCCGTGAACGTCTTGATGTCCGCACCGACTACCGCGAGGCGTGTCGTGTTGCGGAACGTGCCGGTCGTGTTGACGACTGAGACGAGACCGAGCTTGTACGTCGCGATGTTAGAAGCCGTCTTCTCCGTGGCGAGGTACACGAACTGCGCGCGGTCGTCCGTGAAGCTCTGCGGATAGTCGGGAATCGTCGGATGCACCGCGACCGCGTACGCACGCGGGTCGTCCGTGATGTTCGTGACCGTGGCGAGCGGCGTAGAGCTTCCAGGCGGGTAGACGATGAGCGACGTTCCAGCCGAGCCCTGGAAGATCGGTACATAGACATTCGTAAACTTGTCTACGTCCATGCGCGGCCACTGGTACGTGATCGCTCCAGGGGCGGCGGCCCATGTCGTCGTGAACGCCGTTCCGGTATCCGCGAACCGGCGCACGTCGAAGGCGTCCGCTGAGATCGCAGGCGACGTGACCAAGGCTTGACGCGGACCGATCGAATACACCTCACCTGTCGCACCAATCACAACGCCGTACCCGACGCCACCGATTCCCGTCCCAGCGTTGTCGTAGTCTGACGTCGCGATCCACTTCACCTTGGAATTCGCAGGATCGATCTTCGCGAGGATGCCGTAGGGCGACGTGACGAATAGACCGGGCTTCGATTGGGCAGTGAGAGCGTCCTCTGATCGCGGGGGGCCGCCGAGCGTCTGCGATGCGAGCTTTTGCGGGAAGTATTGGTGTGGGTACCAGTTGGTGTTCTTTGACGTCGCTACCGCGCCTGACGGGAACGACGACGCAGTGAGGACCACACCAACCGTGTTCGCGCTCCATTGAAACTGACCAGCCGTGTCACCAACCGTCGCTGCCGCCGAGTTCGGATTGATCGAACGAACCAGCATCGCCGTACGGTTCGTGCTCTGATAGGCGATCGGTCCTAGAGCACGGAACGTCGTATGCGGAACCGTCGAGTAGTAGTAACTCGTCCCAGGTGTTCCAGTCCCGTTGATCGCATGGCGCAGATTGCGTAACGACGCCTCGCCAGTTCCGCCGATCAGCACATCATTCGCTGCCGCAAGAACGGCACGCATCGTGTACGTCGTTGCGTCGATCGTAACCGTTTCACCGACCGCGAAGTTACCCGCCGCCGCGTCATTGATGAGCCACGCAGCCTGCCCACCGGGGAGAAGGTGCGCACAACCATTCGCGTGCGCGATGTACCCGATGAGCTTCGCGAGATCGTTCGTCACCGTGGACGAGAACGAGAAGGCGGCGTCGGGGTAGCGCGTGTCGAGCGGCTGCGTCGCTGCCGTGTCGAGCACGAGCCGTTGGCGCACGTCCGCCGTGTCGTACCAATCCGACAGGCAGATCGACTCGACGATGTCGCCACCGAACGGGGCAAGAGCGCCGGATGTGGAGAAGCCCAACCGCGCGCCCATCGTGGCCGTGAACGCAGCGCTCTGCCAGCGGTCGCATGGGAGCCCGTTGACCCACCACGACGATCGCGTAGCCGAGCCGAACACGTCATGCACGCCGCCGTCGCAGACCCAAGTGAGAATGCACAGGCCACCGGGGCCGATGCAGCCAGCGAGGGGAGTCGTTCCCGATCCTGCGGGAGCCGTGGCGTTCGGCGTGTCAGCTGCGGCGGGCGTGGACGCAACACCGCCAGTCTCGAACAGCCTCACCGACCCATCGCTCGCCGTCCCGGCAATCGCTGCCCCAGGATGCGCGTTCGCCACGATCGCGCGCGCCGATGTACCCTCAACCGATAGCACGTAATGCGCAGCGCTCGCGTACGGGATGCGCACGAGCCCAACCCACACGAACTGTGCGCCGGGGTACGTCGGAATCGCGCTCAGGATCTCCGCGCGGCTCGCCTTGTCGTTCGAGATCGGATCGAGCGAGTACATCGAGTTACTCGACCCGTTGAAGTGCAGGCTCGGCTGTCCGGCGATCCCGGCCTTGCGGTAGATCGGGCCGGTGTGAACTGTCGCCGTGTTCGTCCCCGCGTACCAATGTCGGTTATTGCCCGACTTGTCGTACCAGATCGTGACCTGTCCACCATCGGGATCGTCGCTCCCCGTGGGCGGGATGATGAGTAGGTCGTCGATGTTCTTTGCGTCGTGCCAGCTCCAAATGCGCTTCTGGTAGCTGGTCAGATTCAGCGGCGTCCAGTCTACGGAGATCGCGGACGTGTCCGGGCTGAGCGGGTTGAATCCACGAGTGGCGTTCGGCTCGCTAGCGACGAACAGGCTGCCGTCCTTCGGGCTGAGCGCGAGATCGTTGATCGGGTACGGGCACGCGCGCAGCGTCCTCGTCGTCGGGCTGTCGACGTCGAATCCGGTCATGCCGACGATGCGAGATGAGTTCGAGTCGAGCTTGTTCCCCGCGTAATAGAGCGAGTCGTTCGCCGTGACGATCGCCTCGACGTACTCGCCGGGCTCCATCTGCCACACGAGCTTGAAGTTCTCATCGTCGTCCTGCTTGTAGCACCAAATTCGCGCCGTGGTCTGCGAACCACCCGTGCTCACGCCGACGTAGAGCCGGTCGAATCGGTCGATGTGGATCGCGCGAATCTCGTGCAACGGATCCGCGACGGGAAGCGCGAGCTTCGACACGACAACGCCAGCCGGATTGACCTTGATGATCGCGGCCTTACCGTCGATGAAGTAGGCGTTTCCCTGGCGGTCCTTGCGCACGCCCTTGGAGTCACCGATCGAAGGCGTCGCCGCGCTCCATTCCGTCGTCACCGAGTTCCCCAGACTCGTGTAGGACAACCGATCCGCCGGCGCCGGAACGGGAGCAATCGCCTTGACCTTAGACCCGCCGATGACCGTGCTCGAATACTTCGAGTGCCCCGGCCGCTGTGCAATCGCTGCGCGCCCCGTACGCGCGTCGAAGGGCAGCCGGTTCATTAGGTCCGACGACGTGCCAAGCGGCTGGTCAGCGCGCGTGGAGCCGTTGTGGAGGCCGCCGTAGGGGAGGGGGATCCTCACGAGATACTCCTCGCCGGTGGCCAAACCCCCGTGAACCCACCGCGCCGATTCCTCGCCATCTCGATCGCCCCACCGCGCGGAAATCCGTAGCGCGGCTGCTGGCGACCGTCGTGTTTCTTCGCGTCCATTGCGATCGGGCCAAGCGCCACAGCTGCGATGCGCGCGGACGTATCGCCTTCTTCCAGACCGATCACGTACTCGCGGAGGATCTGCTTGTAGAGCGCCCGGTACTCGGGCAGCACGTCCAGGTAGTCCGTGTCCGCATTCCCATCGGTCCACTTCGCGCGATAGAACATCGCCAGCGCCGCAGACTCGTTGGCCGCTGGCGTCGGGAACACTTGCAGGTTCAATCGACCGGGCTCGGCCGCGACCGTAAATGCGGGATAGGAGAACGCTCCGAGATACGGACGCCCGCTCGCGCCCTGATACCGATTCTCCACGATCTCCGACAGATCCGTCATCTTGAAGCCGAAGCCCGACGTGGACACCGGATCCGACAGCGGCTCAGAGAAATCGACGGGCAGATCCACGTAGACCTGCCCCGATACGAACGCCATCGCGGTCGTGTACCGCTCGGCAAAGCGCCAGGGGTGCATGTTGAAGAACAGACCCCCGGCCTCGTTGATGATCGACAGGCCCGACAGCTCCGACGACTGCACTCGCCCAAGCGCGTGCTTGATCGAATCCAGTGCCTCGATAACTGTCAGGCCAGCCATGTCACGCCACTCGCTGAACGAGGAGTTGGTCGAGGGTGGTCGTGTTCGACGCCGAAGACGCCGACCACGTTGCACGCACCTTGAGGTTCTCGATCGCCGTGAGGTCGATCGCAGCCGACGTGACCGGAATACCAACGTCGTTCGACGTCGCATTCGCGATCTTGGCCCCCGTGGCCGATGTGTAAAGAGTTCCGGTCGCTCCGGCCGTCTTGCACGTCACAAGCCACTGCATCGTCCAGAGCTGTCCGGTCAACGCCGTCAACGTGCCAACAACCGATTGCAGGATGACCTGCGTACCCGCCGTCAGTCCAAGTGTGTCGGCCCAGAGATCGAGCGTCAGCGTAGGCGTGCCAGTCGCAGCCCACGTACCAGACGCCGTAACCAGGACAGAACGACCGACCGCATTGAGAAAGCCAGCCGGAACAGCCGCGAAGATGTCGTCCGTTCCAGGCGTCACCGCCGCGAACGTCGCAATCGTCGAGCTCGACGCATATGCAGCCGAAGCCGCAATGCGGGGGGTGTTGAGCGCCTGTGAGAGCACGCCCATGTTCGACGCAATGCCTGGGAATCCGAAGTCGAAGCCGAAGCCCTCGACACCGTTGAACTGCACCCAGCGCAGCGCACGGGTCGCGGACGCAGCACCCGAAGACGGCTCCAACGCAAACGCGAAAATCTTGCGCGGGAGCTGGAGCTGAGGATCAGCGTCCAGCGTCTTCGTCGTCTTCAACGTGTACGGCGAATATCCGAAGATCGTGGTCGTTCCCGCAACAGATTGCGTGAACGCTTGGCACTCACCACGGAACAGGAACCGTCCAGTTGCGCCAGATGCGATGTCTTCCATCGCAACGCACGCGACTGAGTTGCGCGGGTCCGTCGAAGCGGGCGTGCGCGCAATCAGCATAGGAGTCGAGACAGGATCCGTAGTCGGAGGCGTCACGACACAGACGTCGCCACGGCTGAATGCCGCACCGGCCGTCATCGTTTCTTCGTCGGGGAAAATCTTGAAGCCCGCCCCCGGCCCACGGGCAATATTCGGAAGAGTCATTGTGGTTGCTCCGCTGGCTCAGGCGATGTCGGCCGAGGGATAGATGATCCCGTGACGCTTGAGCGACCGAGCGATCAAGTTGCACAGGTTGTCGATAGGATAGATCAGCGTGAACGGCTGGCGCACGTCGCGCATCTCGCCAGTCATCTTCATGGAGCGATCCTTGAAGTAGACTTTGCGCATGTACTCGGGCTGGATGAGGAAGTAGCGAGGACCGGCGTTTCCGCCAGCAATCGTGTTCGTCGTATCCAGCTCCGTGGAGAGCAGCGCGTCGGCGGTGGTCGTGCCCACGCCGGTCGGGAAGATCGCAGCCGTATCAAGCTGCGACACGTACACGAGCGGAGCGCCCGCGTACATCGGGTTCATAAACGGATCGCTCGCGTTCTCCCAACGGTCCTGCGAGTTGCGGTACGTCTTGAGCAGGTTCAAACGGCCCTGGAGCGACGTGAAAATCACGTTGATCGGCTTGGCCGTTGCCGTCTCGAAATACTGCTTGTCGTGCGGAGGCGGACGGAATCCGAGCTTCATCCACGCGCGGTCGAACACCGAGAGCAGGGACGTCGGGCCGAAGGACGCATGGTTTGACGCCAGCGTATCGATGTAGTTGAACTGCTGAGGCTGCCAGTTGGTCTGGCCTGCCGCAGCCGGATCGATCTGCATCTTGGTCGTCCAGATGCCGCCCGTGTGCTGGGCGCTCGGAAGACCGTTGGCGAACTCGTTGACGAAACATGGAATCGAGTACTGGCTACGACCAGTCGCCGCTTCCATCGTCAGCTTGTTCGGCGGTGCCCAGGCGTTCTCTTCTTCGAACGCCCACGCATCCGTCCAGCACTCCTGTTGCTTTCGGAACCAGATGTCCTTGTACTGCTGCGCGCGGTGCTGCGCAGAGAACTGGGCACCCGCATTCAGCTCGATCAGCTTCTCGGGGATGACAATATCCGTCATCCACGTACGCCACGGAGTGTGGTGGATCGTGCCAGACGTCACCGTTGCGTAGGCTTGGTCCTCCATCTCCTGATACTCGCGAGCGCGCCGAGTAGCGGAGAGGTAGATTTCGTCGATGATCTCGGAACCACCCTGCACGATGTCGGACATTTGCTGTCCGCGTGCGAGGTATCCCATCGTGTTGAAGTTGTTGCCCTGCGCGTCATTGACGACACTCTGAGTGCCAGTCAAGAGCAGGGGTCCAGTCTCCGCAACGAATTGCGTAAAGCCCTGGATCGCAGTTGCAGCCATTGGTCAGTGTCCATCCGGGCTCAGCCCGGCTTGGCCTACTAACCGACCGATTGCGCAGCTTTGAGAGCGTTGGCCATGATCTGCTGGTCTCGCGTCATCGCGGGAGCGGTGCTCGTCACGGTCTCCGTCATAAGCTGCCCATTCGATCGGGCAGTCGGGCGTAACGGCTTGGGCGTGCGATCTCCGAACTCAGCCCGCAAAGAGTCCTTCCACAACGCCTCGACGCGACCTTTGTAGGTCGGCGCCGCATCGTTGTAGAAACCGCTCTTGGCGTATGCCTCGACTCGTTTCACGATCGCCGTTTGCCGTGCTTCGTCTTTCAGCTCGGGATAAAGCTCCGCGAGCTGCTCAATGACTTCGGACGTCGTGACCTGTTCGTTCTCCGTATCACGCGACGTGAGCTTCGCCTCGATTGCGTCGAGACGGGCCTTTTGTGCGTCGGTTGCGCGTTGAGCAACAGTTTCGAGCGCCGTAGTCAGTGCCGGTAGATCGTCCTCACTGAGTCCGAGCTTTTCAGCGAGAGGCTTGGCCACATCGACGAAGCTTTGCCCTTGGCCGGTGGACACCGGATGTTGCGCGGCTGCTGTGGATGCCTCGCTATCAGCCTTGTAACGGGCCTCTAGCTCATTCAGACGAGTCACCTTCGCCTTGATTTCGTTGTCCACCGCGATGCGATGGGTCGCGAATTCAAGGGCCTCCTGTTCGGACAGTTTTCCTATCCAATCAGGCTTCGGGCCGAGTAGTTCCAGCGCCTTGACCGCCTTTTCGTGGGCGGGTGTTCGCTTCGACTTCTCGGCTTCAACCGGAGCAGGCGTGGTCGTACTGACCGGCTCGCTCTCGGTGGGTTTGGGCGCCAGCTCGGGGAAGAGCTTGTGGATCGCCGTATCTTGACGCTGCTCGTAGGTTGAAAGCTTGGGCGCGAACTTGCCATCGTCGCCACGGACGGGGGCCTCGCGAACCGGAGCGGCCTCAACAACCTGCGTTTCAGTGTCGGTCATAGGTATGTCTCATCCCAGAACATGCCTCATATTCACGAATCTCGGGCGTCGTCAGAAAAACAGGCTGGAGCTTCTCATTGACCCGAGGGATGCACCTATCCTTCATTTCCTTGGCAATTTCAGCCGCAGTCGTTCCGGTGCATCTTGGAAGTGAGTGGGCAACGTGTTCTGCATGAACGACATTCGGCCTTCCCATGCGGGGGGGTAGACGACGCATGCGCTCGCCCTTGAACCGGCAATATCCGCCGATCTTCGGGTGCTTCTCGCGCACCAGATCGACCGTGGAACCATCGGGACGCTCGTACTCGAAGGATCGCAAGGCAGTTAGATCCAAGCACAAGCCGTAGCGGTAGTCAAGAGCCACCACCACAACCTGTAGTGGCTACGCATACGCCGGTGCCTTCACGGCCTTCGCCCCCGACGAGTTCCCCGGCACGGCCTGCCGAGCGGGCTCCGGCCTCGGTTGCACATCCCCCTGCACCCTCGCCTGCGGCTTGGGAGCCTTGCCCTCGGTGCTCGGACTACCATCGGCCTGCATCCCCTGCACCGTGAGCGCCTGCATCCCAACCATGCCCTGCTTGTTCAGCGCCGTGACGATCTCCGGCACCGCGAACGCCTTGCCGATCATCGCGAGGATGGGGTCCGGGTTGAGCGCGGGGTTCGCCGCCGCCGCCTGAATCACCTGCATCACGAGCGGAATCACGGCCAGCGCGACCGCCTGATTCTTCTGCTCGCTCGGACGCTGCATCGACATCGGCTCGACCTTGAATTCCAGGTCGTCGAAGTCCTGCTTTTCGTACTTCGCCTGCGCAGCCGCGAGCATCGCCACCGCCATCTCAGGCGGAATCCCGGCCTGCTCCAGCGCGGTCCGTACCTGATCGCCGTGCGCATTCGGCGGGCCGCCGTAGAGCGTGTTCCCATTGCCCAACGATCCAACGTAGGCGTCGTCGTGGTGGATGTACCAAGCGGCCTTCTTGCCGATCTTGCCCACGAACGAGAGCCACTGCTGCGTGCTCCCCGCGCTACGCGCCTCACCGCCCGCTGCCGCGAGCGAGTCAGCCGTAGCCGTGACGCCCTGCTGCGCATTCCCCGAGCGCGCCTCCGAGAGCCCTGAGCCCTGCTGGAGCACTTCGCGCACGATCTGGCGGTACGCCATCATCTGATCGTCGGTGCCGCCCAACGCGAGCTGGCCCACCGCCGTGCGCACGTCGTCGACGTTGATGACCGCAATCTCGCCGTCCTGCGTCGTCTTGATCGTGTTCGAGGCGTCGGCGTCCTTGCTCCCCACGACCCCGATGTTCTTCCGCGCGTCCATCGACCGGCGCATGGCCCGCGCAACCGTGTTCAGCTCGCGGACCTGTCCCTCGACAGCCGTGAACTGCGACAGCCCGTGGACCTGATCGGGTACGTACAGGTAGTCACCGATCACGTACGGGCCGCTGCGGTCCCCGAAGTGCGGCCGGGGCGGCGCGATGAAGTCCGCTCGCTCCTCCGGCTGTCCAGAGCACCCAATCCCGAGCGTGTAGATCGTCCCGTGGTAGAGCTTGTCCCGCTGCGGCCCGACCGGCTCGTCACCCCAACCCGGATCATTGTCCGGGAGCCGAATCTCGGGCACCCAGAACTGACGCACGACGACTTCCTTGCGATCCGGCATCCGCGACAGCTTCGGGTCCATTCGCATCTCGTTCACGCCCGTATTGACCGGCAGGCCCTGGATGGCCGCTAGGTTCCATTCTTTCGGGTTCGCCCTCGCTTGAGCCTCCAAGTCTTCCTTGTCCCTGATAGACTGGTGCCCGATGTACCTGCAATCGTCCGCGTTCACCGCCAACGGATCTCGGAACACCCGGCGCGGACTGAATCGCTGCACCTGAGGCCGGTGCGGCACGCTCGTTTGCTCGCCTTGATCCGACCCCGGAATCGGTACTTGCTTGATGCAAACAGCCGCGTACTTGAAGCAATAGTCCACGAAGCACTGCCGCAACGTCGTGCGCAGGTCGATATCCCGGCACCAACGGTCGAGCGCCATCGCCATTGCTTCCGCATCGGCTTCCTCCTCCGGTCCCTTCTTGCTGCTCACGTCCCACGTCGGGTTATCCGCGACGTTGCGCGCCACCTCCAACGAAATGAACTCGTAGGCGTGGTTCTCAGGGTCGTAGTCGGCGTCGTCAATGCCAGCCGTCGCGCGGTAGTACGGCCCGACGTACCGCTTGAGCTGCGCATCCATCGAATCGCAGTGCTCCTTGGTGAAGAGCATCGCGGCGTCGCCCTCGCGGGTGAGGTTCTGCGGTGAAACGTCGAGCATTGTCTACCTGCCTAGCTTGGATTTGCGCCACATCTCACGGTGTCCAAGCGCGGCACCGTACGAATTCGGGGGATACTCCACGGGCTTGGCCACTGGAGTCAGGTTCGCGCCGTCGCCCCATACGAACGAAACGGCGTAGCGCGTTGTGTCGCAGCCGTGGTCGCTGCACTTCTCGTCCGTGCGCTCCTTGTTCGGCTTCCCATCGTCGCGCGTGACGTACGAATACGACGGGATCTCCATCTCAGTGCGGAAAGGGCGCTTCTTCTGCTGAAGCGACGAATCGGCCCCAGCGCGGAGCGAGTCGCGCAGGAATAGCACGCCAGGACCACGCCCATCCGCCATCGGTTGCAGCGCGACGCGGACCAAATCGAGACCTGACATGTCTCCAACGCCAGCCGTCGTCTTATTGTTCTTGGCTTCCCTAGCAATTCGCGCCGGTCCATCGTTCGGAACGCCGATGTAGTCATTGAAACTCTTGATCGCATCCGGCCGCGACGGGTCGCACACGATCGCTCGCAGGCTGAATTCGTGGTAAAGCTCCACCGCGCGCTTCGACCACCACTCGATCGTCTCCGACGTGCGGAATATCTCCGCGACGCGGTACATGCGCTTGCCTTCCGCGACGCCCCATACCTGGAACACGCCTGGATCCGTGAAACCCCAGTCCACGGCTCCGAAGTACCAGCGAATGCCGAAGTGCGCGGCCAGCTCCGCCGCCGCTGCACGCTGCTCAGGCTCGACGAGGACGGGGCGGTCGATCTCATGCACCGCGCGGTCGTAATTCGACCACACCGCGCCAGACGCACTGCACCACTCACCCAGCGCGAGACGCCGGTACAACACACCCGGATTCTCGTCCGAGAGCTTGAGCGCCTCCAAGTTCTCCTGATAGCTCGCGCCTTCCTCCGTGAACCGCTGCGCGGCGTGGTCCCAATGGCGCGGATTGTCCTTGTGATGCGCGACGAACCGCTCTGTGCGGCCCTGCTCCATGCGCTGATTGATCCAGTGCTCAGGCGCATCGGGGTTCGTGTCACCAATCAAGAGCTGGAACGGAAGATCGTCGTTCCCCCAGTTGCGCAGCGATCGACGCGCTCGAAGCCACTCGTCCTCGGTGAACTCGAATGCCTCCTGGCAATACCAGATGTCGTAGTCCGTCGAGTACAGCTTGCTCGGCTTGTCCATCCCGCCGCAGACCATCTCGGTTCCGTTGCCGAACTGGTAACTGTGACGGTTGATCCGGCTGGCGCCTTCGAGCATCGGATGCGATCCGAGCAAAACGTCATCCTCCCACGTCTTGAGGAATGCATCCGTCAGTGACTCGCGCGTCTTGCGTGTCACGAGGATGCGAATGCCTGGGTATCGCGTTCCGAGAATGAGCAGGATGTTTCCTATCGCATAGCTCTTCCCCGCCCCCGCCACGCCCTCGAACATGACCTCGCGAACTCGACGCGGTTTCGTCGCGCCGAGTAATTCACGGTGCAACCGCCATGCGTCGCCGTGGAAGCGTCTACGGACTGAGGGAGGCGCGGAGAGCATCCATGTCCTCAGCAGTCAATAGAAACCGATCCGCACCCACGACGAGGTAGGTGTAGGGGCCGATGCGTTCGATGCGGACGCTCACACCGTCACCGTCCCCGCCACCGCGACCATGAACGTCATACGGATATCGACTCCTGCACATGAACGATGAACCGCTTGACAGTCTGCCCGTCACCCGCAGGCGTAATGTTCGCCGAATGTGGGTTGAACACGAACTCCACCGGGTAGTTCTGCCCGCCATGTGCCTCGACGGCGTTGTACGGGATGATCCACATGAAGTTGTAACCAAGCGCGTCGAGCCGCCATCGCGCATCAGTCTGGAGCGCTGAGTACAGACATCCACCCGACGCTGCATCCGTCCCAATTGTCGCTGTGTAGACCGGCGTATTCGCGTCGCCTCCATCTGGCGCGTACACGAACAGAGACACATTGACGATGCCTTTTACGCCAGTCGTTGCGTTCGTGTAGTAGTTCTGGTCAAGCCAAACGAGCCGCTCAATGCACGGCCACGCTTCGCCATCCCGCACGTAGATGTGTCCTACTTCTCCCATGACGCCTGTGCTTGTTTTCGGATACGGACTCGGTGAGGGGATGAAGGCCATATCACGGGAACGACTCCATGAGCGTCTCAGCGGCGTCGACGAGGTACGCATATGCCGCAGCTTCGCCAGCCGTCAGCGTCCCCAACAGCAGATTCGTCGCCTGCATCGGGTTGTAGCTCCCACTGGGCAGGTTGTCGTACAGCTCATGCGTCCCGCTGATACTCGGCTTGATGAGCGTGTACCGGCCTGCGCCTGACCCGTCAGCGTCGCCGATGATGAACCACTCTTGAACGACTCGCTCGACGCCAATCCCCATCGGCTGCGCCCATTGCCCGTAGGACGTCGCGCGTACAGGCGTGTTGTCACCGCCCATCGCAGCGACGAGCGATACACCGTCCAGTGTCGTTGCGGGCAACGCGCAGCCAGCCGCGCCTAGAATCGTCGGGAACAGGTCCACAGCCGACACGATCGACTCATACCGCGTCCCAGCGCTCACTCCAGGGCCGCGCATCGCGAGTAGCGACCAAGTGCCAGTCTCGTACGGCGTGTCTTTGCCACGGCCGGCGGGATACGCGCCGATCGTCGGGTGTACCTCTTGTTCCAACGTCGTCGTGCTGCTGCCGTTGTCGCTCACGAGAACCACGAGCGTGTCGGTGTAATCGATTGTCGCGAGCAGGCGTCCGATCTCCGTATCGAGGGCCTCGATATGAGCGCGGTAGGCGTGCATTGTCGCCGTAGTGCTCGGCGTTCCAGACTGCGCGCTGCTCCACGTCGCCTCGTCGTAGAGCGACACGGGAGGCGCATTCACTGCCGCAGGACTGATCCCGGTGTTGTTGATGAACGGCGAGTGCGCTCCGAAAAAGCATACATTGCAATACCACGGCTCGCGCTGATCGTGGATCCACCGCAGCGCGTTATTGACGACTTGCGTGGTGTGGAACGCGGTACAGACTGACGGCTTCGCCCCTAGCGTCTGGTCCCACGCGAAGTACCCCTCACGCTTGTTATCACCGTTGACGATGTGAAAGTTCGAGTTCGCGAGGTTGAACAGGTTTCCCGCGTAGACCTCGAACCCCATGCGGTTCGGGTGCTCGCGACCGCCACAGTTGACGTTGCCAAGGTGCCACTTGCCAAAGCAGGCCGTGCGATACCCGATCGCCTTGAGGCACTTCGCGATCGTGTACTCCGACTCTTGCAGGCACGGCTGCGTACTCGACGTGTCCTGGTCGTCTCGGATAATGTCAGTGACGCCTGTGCGCTCGGGATGTCGTCCAGTCTCGATCGCTGCGCGCGTAGGGGAGCAGAGCTGCTCGACGTTCGCGCGCGTGAATAGACATCCAGCCGCGATTAGAGCGTCGATGTTCGGGGTTGCGGGATAGCCGTACGTGCCTGCGCCGCCGAGGTTCGTGCCGCCCGGTCCAGACCCGGCGAAGACCTCCTTACCGATGTCGTCGATAGTGAGCTTGAGGATGTTCAAGGCACGCGCTTCCCATCGAACACGAGATGCACGACCGCCGCGAACTCCTTATCGCACCCGCGCGTCTCGCACTTGTGCTCAATGGCCTTGAACGTAAGTGGGAACTTCTTGCAGAAATACCGCGCCTCTTCGATCGAGCCAAACGGAAGGCCGATTACGTTGTACTGTTGGCGCCAGCACGCGGGACATTGCAATAGCATGCTCACGGCTTGTCGATCCCTTCGACCGTGATAGGCGGCATCGTCATTTCGACTTTGCGCTCTTTCACGAGCGGGCCGTCGGTGCGGTCGAGAATTGCGAGCGCGGCCTTGGTGTCGACCTCATCGGGGGAGCGCACTCCGGTACTGACGTCCACGATGGCCTGCGCTACCTCACGGGCGCGCTTGCCGATTCCGTCCTCGTCAGGGTCGCGTGCTAGGTCGCGGAGCATGGCCGAGAGCACGGATGCGCCCTTCGGACGGCCGCCAGGGTTGGGGCATTCACCCGGCCCCCACGGCGCGCGCAGGTTCGCGAGACTGTTGGGATGGACGGGTCGGTGTTCCTGACCGGGATCGGGCACGCCCCTACGCATACACGTAGCTGAGGCTATTCGCAAGGGGTTACCACAACCTGTAGCGCTTACCTCTAGGTATCCACGCAAGCTGTAGCCTGTTTTCCCTTGACAACTTCCTAGATGCTGGGAGTACGATCGAGCCTACCGGCCTCGCTCGTATCGGGTGGCAGCCCCGATCCCCCTCGGAGTCCTGGACGGCTGGTGCGCTCACTCTCTCTAAACTAACTCCTTACAGTATTACCCTAGATTCCACTTGATCCTAGGGACATGAGGTGCGATACTCCCCCTGTCGGAAGTAAGGAGCCGACGAGAGATGACGAACGTAGCAATGCGACAGAGGGTGGAGCGGCAGATCGCACGGGCAGCCATCAATGGGTTGCTCGCGGCCGGGTACACGGTCAGCGTGAACAACGGCGGAGATACCGACGAGATCGAGCCGAGCACCGATGCTCGCGCGATCCTCAAGGAGATGTTCGCAACGGATGAGGAGCACTTGATCGCGCACCGCGACGGCAAGCGATCGGGGTGGGTGTTCTTCGTGTACGGAAACGACGGCTGGGACGTGATCTCCGACTACACGACCAACCTCGAACAAGCCTTGGCCGGTGCGAAAGCGCTTGCGGACAAGATCGGAGGCCGCTCGTGAGCGCGCAGGTGACGCCGGGGCCGTGGATGGTGCGGAATTCAGAGCACGGCGCACACGTTGAGCCGTCTGTCGCATGGTGCGGCAGAACAAGCGCGCATTCCGACGCCGAAACTTACGCCAACGCCAAGCTCATCGCCTCCGCCCCGACGCTCCTCGCGCAACGCGACGCGCTGGAGAAGGCGCTGCGGGAGATCGAAACCCTACCGCGCGGCTGGACAGGCGATAGGAAGGCAAGTGCGGCGTTGCGGATCGCCCGCGCCGCTCTCGCTGGAATCGAGGTGGGGAAGTGAGTGCTGCATTTTTCAAGTGCGCCACGCTTGCCGAGGCAAAGCACCGCGCCGAGGCGATCAAAGGATGCGCATGGAGCAACGGAGCAAGCGCACACTTCGTTTCGAGTGACCCCCGCGAAGGATCGTTCCACCTTCGATTCCGTGCCGATTCTATGGCCGTCGTGCTTGTCTGCTCTTACGAGCCGATTGTCCTACCCGAGCCCTACGACGGAACGGAGCGCCCATGAAGACCTGCGAAGGCCAGCTATCGGGCGACAGCTTCGCTCAGAGGTTTGGGCGTGCGCGAATCGGCCTCCGCTGGCGCGACGGGCTCTATTGGTTCTCAACCTGCTACCTGTGTGGGCTTGAGAAGGGCTCGAAGATCCAGCCGGATAAATACGTGACGTGCGGAGGGCCACATCCTGAACTCATCGCGCAAGCTCGCAGGCTACGCGCACACGACATGAGCTATCGCGCAATCGCCAAGGCAATCGGAGCACGCGAGGGACTTGTTCGCGAGTGGTGCGGATGGGTGCGCCCATGATCGTCGCCGCCCTCCTCTTCCTCGCCCTGTGGTGCCTGCCGATACCGGCGTGGAGGCGATCGTGAACGTAGCCCACTACACCTGGGAGCCTGTTCCCGACCCCGTAGCCCAGCCCGATCGCGCGTGGTGCATCAAGCGCGGCGACACGCCCGTTGCCTGGGCCTTCGAGCGCGACCAGACCGGGATGGGGCATGGCTGGTGCGCGTGTATCGGCACCGTCGAAAAGTCCGGCGTCGCGATGACGTTCGAGCAGGCGAAGCTACGGGCCGAGTTGGCGCTCGACTCACTAACGATGGCAGCTATCTATGCTGCGACGAGGATGACCCCATGACCACCCAGCTCTACGACACCCCGCTAGTCTCGACGACGGTGCTGGTGCCCAAGGAGATCCTGGACGAGATCCGGGCGGAAGCCAAGGCCCGTCACGTCAAGGTCGCCGTGATCGTTAGGGAGCGGCTGATGGCGCGGAGGCCGGAGGATCCGGCGCGTGGGTGGGGTCTGGGTGGGGTTCAGGGTGGGGTTGCCGAAGCGCCATAAGTGCTTGCCAACACAGGGCTGGGTTGGGGGGGGTGGGTACATCACCCAATTCCCCCCTTCGCGTATGTGTGCGCGCATGTGCGGGCGCGCGCGCATGTGTAGTGGGTATATCGGTAGAGACGTCAGCTACCTCACCCAGACTATATCTAGCAATGGGTTATGGCGTCGATCCAACGTCAGATTGAACCCCACTTCAACCCCACCCTAGCGCACCGGCATCAGCGCGTAGAGCGCCGAACCGCCTTTCGCCGTCTTCCTGTACAGCCTCCACGGGCCGTACACGCGCCCCACGTGGCTGCGCAGGACGCGCCCCATTGCGACGATACGCCCGTGGGTCGACTTGATAGGGTCGAAGCGCTCCCCGCCCCACCCGAGGCGCGTAGCGATCTCTACGACCTCGTGAGGGACAAGCCACTCATGCGGGGCCACGGCTGACCACGCATCGACCAGCGGAGCGATGTCGTCAGCCTCCTCGGTCATATCGGCAACGAAGGCGTCCCGGTTTCCGAGCACGGGCATGTCGTGCAGTACCCGGCCGATGTACTCGGCCCACGTCTCGAAACCGCCCAGGCGCAGCGTAGAGCGCGTGGACGCATGTTCGAGCCGGTCGACCATCCATCGCCAGATCCCGGCGCGCGCGTCGAGCACGGCGCGCGCTAGGTCGCTATGGACGAAGCCGTCGCGCAGCTCGGGCGACTCGCACGTTACGTCAAGGTTGATGATGCAGCAGCGCTTGGCGATTTCCTGCGAAGCCGCGATCCGGTTCCCGGTCACGACGATGGTGAGGAGGTTCGGAACCTGGATGTAAACGCTCCGTCCGAGCAACCGCCCGGCGACGAGCTTGGATGTCACGAAGCTCGCGAGCTGTGGAGAGTCGAGACGGCAAGGCACGTTGTCGACGAGCAAGACCTCCGATCCGCCGAGGGCTGCCGCGAACAAGACCTTGCGCACCTCGTCGGCATCCTCGGGCCACGTGTCGGACGGGAGCGGCCCGCCAAGGATGATCCCGCCGCCGAAATCGTTGCAGAGCTTGGACTTTCCAATGCGTTCTTGAGCCGCCGTCACCACGAAGGCAGGCGCGACGTCCCCGATCGCCGCGCGCCCGGCAAGGGTGTAGATGAACGCGATGAGGTTGGCGTAGGACGGCTCGTCGAGCGGGAAATCGACGAGCAACGTGCGCGGGTCGATAGGCGTGGAAGCGATTTCGCAATCCTGAATGAGCAGCTCGTACTTGGGATGCCAACCAGGTCCGAGCACGTCTAGCTGTCGCGTGAACACCGGATGAGGACACAACGCCTTGAGGTTGCGGGTAACTGCGGCAGATGTCGCGTTGGCAATGATGAGCTTGGCGTGTTCGTCCGTGATGTGGCCGGTTTCCGTGATGACACCGCGCTCGCCCTTGTCTTTCAGGTACTTGACCTGGACGTAATCGTCGACGACGCCACGCATACGATGCGTTGACACCGGCTCCCAGCGCTGGCCTACGATTTCGCCTAGCACGCCACCACGTAGGTAGAACCTGTCAGGTGGAACAGCCGACAGCACGCGCTTGGTGAAATCCAGCGACGGCGACACGAGGCCGTTGGCGTGGATGCCCGGTGCAAGAATCTGCCGCTCGTCGGATGTAACGCGCACGGACAGAGCGGAATCGAGCGTACGATCGGTCTCGGTTGGAGGCAGCGGCGACGCGCGTGCGAGCTGCGAACGGACCTCGGATTCGGTTACGCCACCCGTTTCGATTTCGGCGCGGAGTTTCCACGCCTCCTTGTTGAGCGTGTCGTTGCGCGTTCCCTCGGGCGCGTTTTTCACGGCAGAAGCCGCACGCGACAGCTTGCCGCGTGCGCCCAGGCGATCGAGCCATGCGTCGGGAATGGTGGCGATGGGGTTGATGAGGTTCCCAGCCTCGTCGACAGCCTCCGGCCCACCGTTGAGCCACGTGTACCCGTCACCACCCGGCAGCACGAGACACCCTCCACGCGCGCGCACGTCGACCCCCTTGGCGAACCGCGATGTCGAGTTGGAGATGTTCGGTGGTGCCCAGACGTAGGCGTGATATCCCCCCTGGTGCGTGAACGCCCATAGAGTCTTGAACTCGTTATGGACGTTCAGAAATGCCGGATCGAACATCGGTTCGCCGGTTTTCGGGTCGATGATTCGATGCTTGTAGGTGTCGAAGTCGACGCCGATAAGCACGAAGCCATCGGCGCGCTTGGTGACGCCCATGCGCACAGCGACGTTGCCAGCCGTGGCCCACGCGAGAACTTCCTCGCGCGTGCAGCGCGGCTGTTCGGACCACCCTTTGAGATACGGGCGTTTGCGTTGGTGGACTGGGGTTAGCCACCATCCTCGGTCATAGGCGGCGAGAGCTTCGAAGAGTCGGTCGAGCATTTGGGTTCTCGGGGGGTAGGGGTTCGCTCTGACTCACGCAGGAGTGCGCCTTGGACATCTTCAACCGACCGCGCGAGCACGTAGATTCCGCCCTGGGTGCGGATCATGCGTTCCCACGCAGCCTGTTCGTGTGACTGGTTCGTGCTAGCCTTGACCTCGATTTGGAGGCATTTCCCGCGAAAAACGCCCGAAATGTCGGCCGCGCCTTTGGGTGCCCCGGCGATCCATCGGCCCTGCGTTCGACATCGCGGGCACGGATTCGGGACGTGGAAAAACTTGCCTGCGTTCTGCCTCCATAGGCGGACATCGGAGCGCCCACCGATGGCCAGCATGATATTATTCTGAATCTCGCGCTCACTCATTTACGACAGCTCCGAAGTATTCAAGACACATAGTGCAGCGCGTATAATGAAAGCCGCCCTTTGAAATCTTGTTCTCGTATATGTGCTCGATGCACGGATAGTGCTTTTTTTCCAATCGCTCGACGGTCCCTTTAGGCATTATCTCGTTCGGCCATTCCTTGAATTGGAGCATGAAGTCACGCCGAGCCTTGCCGACACGATGGCGCATAGCCCACGCGCGATCAAGGAACGCGGAGTAAACGCCTTCATGGTCCAGTGGCCGTTCGATCTTGACCAGCTCGTCGTCGGTTTCGCCCTTGCTGCGGACCTTCTTGAACTCGGCACCGCACTCGGGGCACGTCTCACATGCGAGCGGTATGTACGCGAAGCACTCGGGACACTGCTTGCCGGGAGCGCCGAGAGACTCGCGCTTCACTCGGCCTTCTAGTTTCCACTCAAGTATTTCGGTGACGAATCCGTGCCGCGCCGTGTTCCCCGCGTGGTCGAGCAGGATCGGCCGGTGTCCCTTGGGACGCATGATGCGACCAAGCTGCTGGCGGTACACGGTGAGCGATTTCGTTGGCCGAGCCATGATGCACAGGTCGAGCGCTGGGAGATCCCAACCCTCGCCGTATAGCTGGCAGTTGACCACGATGTCGATAGCTCGCTGCTCTAGCCACGCTAACACCGCGTCGCGACGGTCCTTGCTGTCTTCGCCAGAGACCATCTCCGCACGCGCTCCGTGAGCGCGCAGCGACGCTGCGACGGCGTGCCCGTGCTCGATCGAGCATGTGAACGCTACGCCGCAGCGGCCGACGCCATGCTCGGCCCAGTGCTCGCCGATTTGGCCGTGAAGGTCCTTCATAGCCTCCTCGGCGCTTTCGGCTGTGAACTCGCCACGCTCAACCTTGAGTCCCGATCCGGCGAACGGCTTGGCATAGATGATCGGCTCGACGAGGTATCCCAGGTGAATCAGCTCGTCGACCGTTGCCGGTTCGATGATGCAGCCGAACCCCACCTCCCCGAGACCGCGACCGTCGAGCCGTTGCGGCGTTGCCGTGAGACCGATGACGACTGGTGCCGAGCGCACGAGACCTGCATACGACGCCGACGTAGCATGGTGCGCCTCATCCACGATGAGCACGTCGAACGGCGGAGCACCACGACGCGCGATCGTCTGGATGGAGCCCACGAGCGGGTTGGTGTTGTCGTTGTGCTTGGCCATGTACATGCCGCACTCGAACCTGCGCGCGGTCTGCTCGATGATCTGCCGCGTATGAGCGACGACGAGCACGCGATTCCCCTTGGCGACAGCGCCTTCGACGATCGCGTGCGCGACGACGGTTTTCCCGGCCCCGGTCGGCATAACCAGGAGCGGACGTTCACGCCACCGAGCCCGTATCTGCTCGATGGCGTGAAGTTGGTAGGGGCGTAGCTCGGGCATCTAGAACGGAACTTCGTCGACTGCGACACCTCCCGTCGACATCCACTCGGAGACTAGTGGAGGCTGTGCGGGAGCCGCCGCAGCCGCCGGTGGGGCCGCCGCCGCTACTGTCGTCGTCTTCGGCGCAATCGCCCGCAGTCTCGCGCCCATCTTCGCGTTGAGTTCCGCGAGTCGTTCCGCGCTTGCGCGGTTCGCGATGCCTCCCGTCCCTGGGATATGTTCGGAGCCGTAGATCCAAGCGGCTTTGTACCGAGTCTTGCCGCCGTAGGTGTCGGCTTCGACCTGGATGACGGCTTCCGCGCCGTCCCAGATAGGCTCGTTGAAACCCTCGAACCCCTTGTCCGCGCGCCAGATTCCGGCCTTGGTGAGCTGTTCGAGGCCCGTGGGATTGGGCTCGCCGTCCTTCTTGATGACGTAGAAGTCGCCGAATACGTCGCTCTGCGGCGTTTCGACCCATCCGGGGCCAGCATCCGTGGTGCCCCATTCGCCCTTGGTGAGAAACTTGAGCGCGACGGCGATGGCACCGGAGTCCTTCGCCTCGCGGATACCCCATTCCTTGACATCACAGAGAAACCAACCAGCGCGTGTCAGAGCAGGCATGACCAAATGTCCTTTCCGTTTTTCGGATCGTTCCAGGGAATAACCTTGTTCCAGTCGCCACGCCCCTTCGCGCGCCACGTCGGGCGCGCGTCGAAGTACAGCGTTCGTGTGCCGTTTCCACGGCCCTTGCCATCCTTAGACATGACATCGAACGCGAGGTATCCGACGTGATCGGCCCACTCGAACGTGCGGTCGCGAATGGACGCCTTGCCAGACTTGGGAGCCTGGAGGCGAGGCTCGTAGCGGATGAAATTCTCGCCTTCGGGGTTCGGCGTGTCGTTGATGCACTCGTGACAGATGAGAATGATGTTCTTCCCCTGCTCGACGAGCCGATCGCAGTCGGCCAGCATGGGAAGCCACGTATCGAACGCCTGCTGGAACCCCTTGCCGTAACCGTAGTCCTCGATGCGCTTTACGAAATGCCCTTTATCGGTAGGCACGTTCGCGAGCGTCCATGTGATGTCGAAGTCTTCGGCCTTGGTGCCGCTGTCGATTACGATCGACTTGAACGGCGCGACGAGTTCGCGGGATTGAAGCGCGCCGCGCAGAGCCTCCCAGTTCGGAACACCCTCGACGCGGGCGACGTCCATGCGCGACGTGCCGCCTTCCAGGTCGATGACGAGCGCGTCGGGCGCAAGTGCTGCGGCAGTTGACTTGCCGACGCCACCGGGGCCGTACAGGACGACGCGCGACGGGCGTTGGATCTTGCCGCGCGTAACGGAGAACGCAGGGGCAAGTTTCGGCGGATCCGCCGAGCGGGGTGCAATGACAGCCATAGGTTGGGTGCGTCGCTAGCTCGACGCGAGCGTCGGGGTTTGGACCGACCCCATAGCGGTTCGCCGGATAAACCCGTCCGGCACGGTGGTCGTTAGATCGGATCGCAGACAGATCTCCGTGAACCAGCAATCCTCGCAGGCTTGGGGGTTGCGGTAGATGAGCGCGTTGGCGCGCTGGAATTCCCGGAGCCGGATCTGCGCTTGTGTTTCGCGCTCATGCCTCGCCAGCGCATCGTGGAGGACGGGAACCTCCTTGAACGTCGGCGGATCGACTTCGATGCGCGCGGCGTACTCGTCGGGAGTTTCGTCGGTCGTGCGTTGGTTGGCGTAGAGCGGACCGGGGATATAGACGTCGCTCTCGTTCAGATGGCCCTTCTTGTACTTCCGCTTCTCCACCGGCGTCGCTTTCTTCGGCCGCTCGGTCGGCTTCGGTTGCACGCAGTACAGCACCGACTGGACGTCGTACCCCAGATGACGGGCACCTAGCCAGTAGGTGAGCACCTGCGTATCGAGGTCGAGGTTTTGGAGGAGGTCTTCGACGGGCCGTGAGGTGGTCTTGCGCTCGACGATGACGAGCCGCCCGTTGATGGTCCCAATCGCGTCGATGTCACCGCACAGCGTTCCCCCGTGGAACGGCAGCTCGAAATGCAGCTCGGCAGCGACGACTTCACAGGGCTCGCGGTAGACGGCTAGCACCTTCTCTACCGACGCGCGCACGAACGGATCAGCTTCGTACGCGAGCCCCGCGCGCCCAGCATGGAACGCGCTACCCCACGCGAGTCGTTCGGGCTTGGTGGTGGGTTCCAGCCCGAGGTCGAAGGACAGGTATTCCTTCTGGGGGCAGGTGCGCCATGTGCGGAGGCGGGTGTTGGAGATCATCGGAGTGCTCGCTTCCACTTCCGTAGATGCTCGTCGGTGGGCTGCTTCTGCCCCCGCTCCCACTTGCACAGCGCGGACGGCGAGACGCCGATCCTGCGCGCTACTTCGCGGGCTGTCAGGCGTAGGCGCCACCGTTTCGCGACGAGCTTGTCCATGCGTGCTCCGATGGTGGGGTGTATCGGCGCGGAAGTCAACTAAATTGCCCGGTTTCGCGTAAGTCGCGATCCGGTGCGAGGATGCGCGAACGTGGGCGGAATCTGGTCAATTTAGTTGCACGGGCTGCCGATGGGTGTAGAGTAGCGCACACACACCCCACGCGGCACCCCGCCGCCAACCCAAGGAGACACACGATGCTCACTTTCGTCGGAGCGATGAAGCAGTACTTCGGCATGAAGCCCGGCCAGACCCTCTCGGAGTTCGGCGCGGAGCTGCGTGCTATTCCCGAGGCCGACAAGCTCTGGTATCACTCGGAGCTGAACCGCATCGGCGTCGAGTGCACGCCGCCGGGCTCGATCACCACACAGGGTTAGGCCCGGTGCGGCTGGCTACGGAGCCAGCGTCCCGCACACCGTCACGGACCGGGACGTGGCAAAAGCGGCACCCCGCCGCAGGAAGCAAGGAGAGCGAAGATGGCGAATAATGGCACGGAATTACGACAAGGAGAAACTGTGCAAGAGATGCGGAAACGTCTTGAGCTGGACGTGGAACGAAGGGTTGGAGAAGTCGAAGCCAGTTTGCGTGTGGTGCGCGGACATGAAGGAAAGGGAGGCATTCATCAAGACCTGCCTAGCCGGAAGCGCGCTGTCAAAGGTGAGGCTTTGGTTGCAACTCAGGAACCGAGAAGCATGAGAATCGCCATCGCTGGCGTGAGAACTTCAACCGACTTCGCCGCGTTGTTCTCTGCACTCATGGCCGACCTGATGGACGGGCGTATCCCGATCGAGAAGGCTACGGCGATGTGTAACGCTGGCGGAAAGCTCCTCAAGGTCGTCGAACTACAGCACAAGTTCGGCAAGGGCGGTGGGGTGTTGCAGCTCGCCCCGGAAGGAAAGGGAGGTGGTAAGTGAGCAACAACGAGTTCACAGGAATTGTCGGGTTGGTTCTATTCCTTTTCTTTGGAGCAGCAATGATCGCCTGTGGAAACATCGCATGCAGCTCCGGCGAACAAAGCTCGCGCTGGCAGACTGATCGGGCCGTTCGCGCCGAGGCCCTTGCTGCCGGAGCGGCCCACTATGAGACGAGTACCGATGGACATACACAGTTCGTGTGGGGCCCTGCGCCCAAGGAGTGCGCCAAGTGACCCCCGACCCCATCAAGCGCACGCGCCGCACCGACTCCGAGCGCGAACTCGAACTCAAGGCCCAGCTCGCGGACCTAGCCGTGAAACGGCGCGCGGTGCTCAAGAAGCACATGGAGGCGGCGGCGAAGCTGCTGGATATCGTGGCGACGACGGATGTTGACGTCGGCTTGATGCGGGATGAAGCGAAGGGATTGGCGGTGAGGTTGAGGACGTGGGCGTAGCTATGGGCTGGGCAGGAGGATCGAGGCTGCTGTCCGATGTGTGGCACGCCGTCAAGAAACACATCCCCAAGGAGAAGCGCGTCAACGTCTGTAAAGCGCTTATCGAGGCATTCGAGGCTGAGGACTGCGACACCATCGACGAGTGCTTTGGCAACGACAAGGCATTCGAGATTGCGTACTACGAGCTGCACCCAGAGCTGAGAGACCAATGACCTACGACCAAATCCGCGCCCACCTCGAAAACCTGCGGGCGACGTACCCCAAGATCAACTGGCTCGCTGTATCGTTCGCCGTCAGTGAGATCACGGCGATGATCGAGGAGAACCGAAGGAAGGAGATGCATTCGTAATGGCAAGGGAAATGCACGATCCGGCGCGCATTACCAAGCGCAGCTTGTACGGACAGGCAGCGCGAGGTATTCGCGGCACGTCGAACAAGTACACTCCGCGCGACACGGAGTTCGTGGTGATGTGGAACGACGCCCGCAAGATGGGCGCTCGCCTCTGCTCGATCACGTTCAGCTCGCGCGCTGACGCCCACTGGTACGCCAAGGGTGAGCCCCACACCGTCAAGCCCATCAACAGCCTCGCGGCGCAGGTGGCGCGATGACCACCCCGGATGACGGTGGAGCGGCGTTGCCTACCGTGACGCACACGAGCACGAAGGAGTTTCTCGGCTACACGCTGACGATGCACGTCCTGAGCAACGGCCAGCGCGTGTTTGAACTCAACGACGAGCTGCGCCGGATGCTCGCTGATATGGGGATGCTCGCTGACGGCCCCGACGCCATGCTCACCGCGCGCAAGGCCGCCCCCGGAGCGACCCCGTGAGCGCGGACAAAGACATCTGGAAGCCTTGGCAGCGAGCCGATGGATCGTGGACGGCGCGCAAGGTCACTGGATCTGACTCGCTGATCATCAACCATCGGTTCACTTCAGAGGAAGATGCGGAGTGGGCCGCGAACGAGGCGAACGCGCACGATCGAATCATCGTCTATCGCGCACGCGACAAGGACGAGATCGAGGCGCTGAGGGCGGCGCTGCAAGCATCGCAGAACTTACTTCACTGTGCCAATGGCGGGATGTTGGTCACGGTCAAGGAACTACATGGCGCCATCAACCGCAATCACGAACTGCTCAAGCGCACCGCTCTCGACGCGGGGCGGGAGGGGAAGCCATGACCACCCTAGCCACCCGTCTCGAAGCGCTGGCGGCTGACTGCTCACCGAACAGCCATGCGTACCCGCTACTGACTGCCGCCGCCGCCGCCCTGCGCGAGCGGGACAGGGACGTGGAGGCGGCGTATAGGGAGGGATGGATGGACAGTCGCGGGGCCGACTTGAATGAATTTGACGACGAGTGGGTCAAGAGCACCGCGCGCCGCGCGATCACGGAGGGGAAATGAAGCTGCACGAGGAGTTGACATCCACAGCGGACGCCATGAAGCGAGCCGGTGCGTTCAATCCAGGCGAGGAGATCGTCATTCGCCGCGCCGCCGACGCGCTGGAGAAATCAGAGATAGCCCTGCGTGAGATAGAGCGCGATGCTGAGGAAGGCCACATCCTCGCCGTAGCCCGCCAAGCCCTCGCCGCGCTCAAGGAGTAAGCCATGCCGATCAACGAACATGACAAAATCGTGGAGCTACTGAACGAGCTGGGCGACATGACGGCAGCCCTGCCCGAGGAGCTATGGCCGCAGTTCACTGGCACGATGCGCGACCTCCGAGCCGCGATCGAGAACGCGCTGGCGCCGAAGGCGTACGTGAGGCCGCATGAGCCCACGGACGAGGAGATCGAAGACGTCTACGAGGCTCGCGGGCCTGTGGCTGGGCGCGCGATGGAGAACTGTCGCGGCCTCCGCCACGACGAATCGCTCACCGACTACGCCAAGCGCATCACCCGCGCGCACGCTGACGCGACGGTCGAGGCGGTGAGGAGGGCGAAACTGTGAGTGCGATTGACTATCTACTGCGCGACCGCGACACACCGGCCTCCTACGCGGATGACCCGGACACTGAGAAGCGGGCAGACGCTAGGGCCGAGCTTCGCCGCCTTCGCGCGATCGAGGCGCGATACAAGGCGGATGTGGAGAAGGCGTACAGGGAGGGGTGGGAAAGCGGCGAGGGTTGCGTCGACAAAAACGGCGAGACGTTCGGAACCGCAGATGAGGACTGGGCTGACAGCACCGCGCGCGCGGAGATGGAGGGAAGGTGAGAGTCACTACGTACACATGCGACCACTGCAAGAAGAACGTCGAGTGGGGTCAGCTTTTCTGGCTCGACGGAAAGGCATCGTGCGTGGAGACGCAAATGGCTACGAAGCGCGTAGAGCACAACGTATACGCCGAGTGGTGCATCGACTGCCTCGTGAACGAAGGGCTTGTCAAGGTGAAGCCATGACGCACAACTACCCCGCAGGCGTAACCGACGCCGACTTCGATGACCGAGGGGCGTTTCAGGGGGATGTCTCGCGCCGAGAGGTCGAGATCACGATCAGCGTGGATGCCGAGATGGTGAACCACGAGATCCGTTCTCTGTCCGAGGATCAGGTGTTGAACAGCGTGCTTCGCGAGGTGCGCTTGGAGCTGCGCAAGAGCTGGGAAGACGAGCAGGAAGAGAAGAAGACCCAATGAACCTCACCCAAGAATCCCGCGACCTCGTGTCGAAGCACTGGGGCGCGTCCAACATGGCGGAGAAGATCGAGGAGCTGGCGAGGCGGTATGCCGAATCCCCCGCCGAGCTTCTACGCGAGGTGGTGGCAGCCGAACTATTCCTGAGCGCCGTCGCATTCGAGGAGAGCGCGTGGCGGGACGACGGCTACCGTACTCGCGCCTGCGCCCTGACCGCCGCGCGCGAGTGGCTCGAAGAGAATCCGGCTGGGGGTAGCGATGAGCAACTTCCCGCCTCGCTCCGTAGCTGCGTAGACATCGCGGCCCTCGCGAACGACCACACATTCGTCCAGTGCTGCTCACCTGGAATGGAGCACAGGGCAGCGAGGCGAGCGGCGGCGGTGCTTCGCTCTCCTGCGGCGATGGGCGGGACGAGAGACGAGGTGATCGAGGAGTGCGCGAGGGTGTGTGACGCGCGTGCTGCTGCATCCGCGCACGCTGCCTGTCGCGAGGGCTCTGAGAAGGCTTGCGATCGAGAGCGCGCGCGAGCCTCCGCCGAGCGTCAGTGCGCCGTCGAGATCCGCGCCCTCAAGTCCAAGCCCCTTGCCATGACTCAGCCCGTGGTCGGTACGAGAGAGTGGCGAGACGATCTCGTCGGCTACGAGTACATGATCGAGTGCGATGGCATTCTGTGGTGTCGCCGCAAGCCCGAAGATCCGTGGACGGTGTGCGACAGTCGCGCGCCGCTCGTCAACCGCCTGCTTGCCATGACTCAGCCGGTCGAGGGGGCGCCATCCGCTGAGTACCTGCGCAAGTACAGCGAGGCCGTGATCGCGGAGTACGAACGCAAGCGCGCCTCGCCCGTCTCGGCGGAGAAGCGAGATGTGGAGGACGACGATGACGATATTTGCGAGGCATACGACGTCTCGTGGATTGCGGCTCCAGATGGACCAACGTACGAGGAGCACGTTGCGGCACTGCGCGCCGTCTACGATCTGGGACGAAAGCGCCGCGCCCTCACGCTGCTCGGCGCTCCAGCCGTCGCGTGGCCGCCGAGTGAGGAGTGGATCAAGCTTCTGTCGCAGGCGTACCACCATGAGGTAAGTCCCGATCGCGCAGCCGAGACCTGGAAGTCTGTCATCAAGGAAATGCGTGCTGCGCTAGAGCAAGTCGGCCCGCCGCCGCAAGCGGAGCGTTCCGCAATCTTCGATGAGAAGGCCATCGACGAGATCGTGGACGACGTGCTCACCAAGGATCAGGCCGAGCACCTCAAGCTGCGCGGTGACGTGATCCGCGTTCGGGTCAAGGCAGCACTGATGCACGCGAAGTGGAAGCTCGCGGAGCGTTCCGCGAGGGGCGTGACGCCGACGTTCGAGGAAGTGTGCGCGGCATGGGACAAGACCGATGCCGAGGTCCAGTACGGCGGTAACTACGGACGCGAGATCAAGAGCGCTGGCGTTGCGAAGCGCCTCCGCGCCTTGATGGCCCTCTACTCGTCCTCTCCGAACACTTCGAGCGCGCCCACGGAGTTCGTGGAGGCGGCTGTCAAGTTGCGCGATCATCTGCACAGCCTGTCCTACAGCGATTGCAGCGGTCCGACTCGCGCGATGCTGCAAGCCGACATCGCCCGCTTTGACGCTCTCGCCTCCGTGGATGCGCAGGCGCCGCCATCGCCCTCGAAGCCAGACGTCAGCGAGGAGTTCGTGGAGAAGGCGAGGGCGCTGCGATCGAACCTTCGTCCGCATGGACACCCGCAGTTCAAGCGAGGCACGGCGCAGGGCTTCCCGCTCGCGTACGACTGCGAGTTGTGCGACATCGAGGCCGCCTTCGACGCAGCGGACGCGGCGTTGGACAAGGGCGTGGCTAATTCAGGTGAAACTAGCCAAGCCCCCGCCCCGACCGCGCAGCCGGGCTATTGGTCGACCAAGGCCACGCTGCGCACTAAGCATGTCGACCCGTCGAAGGCGATCGTGCCCTCCATGGAGATCGTCGAAGAGATGATCGCGAAGGCGCGGCCGGTGAGCGAGGAGCGCGTGCGGGAGATTGCGGAGGAGTCCTTCGACAACCCGACCGGCGCGTTTCGGAGCCTATCGGCCATCGTCATCAAGCTCAGCGAGAAGATTACCGCCCTCGACGCCCGCGTGCGCGCCGTGGAGGGACGCCTGTCGTTCGGCGGGTTCGCAGTCGAGCCCACCCCATCCTCGCCCAAGGACGCGAAGTGCGCGGGGTGCAGGCATGCGGCACACGTTGGCAAGTGCATGCACATCGAGGGTTACGCGGACGCTGGCGACGACAACGAGAGCGCCAACTACTGCGGATGCACCCCCGCCGCCGTCGAGGGGCGCGAGGCGAAGGCACAGGCGTTCAACGTCCAGGGCTGCGGTTACTGCAAGACGGTCACGCTGACCGAGGCCGAGCACTACGAGGGGTGCAACTGCTCGTGCCACGAGCGCCCCGCCTCGTCACCCGCGAGCGACGCCAAGCCCACCCCACCCCACGCAGAGACGGCGATGGCGGACGTGCCGGGATGGTTTCCGAGCTGCAAGGAGATGCGAGAGGTGTGGGAAAAGTCGACACCGATCAGTAACCCAATCGGAGCGATGGAGGCGTTGCGCTTTCTAATCGCCGCTCGCTTGCCGACTGTGGACGTGCGGGCCTTGCTTGAGGAGTTCTATACGCTGCGGACTCGGACAGCAGTTGAGGTCACAGACAGAGAGGCTCTCGACCACATGAGACGCGCCCTTCGCGCGCAAGGCGTGCCCACGAGGAAGGAGACGCAAGGTGGGTGAGTGGACGAAGGAGCCGCCTGCGAAACCGGGCTGGTATTGGCTTGCAGGCTCGTCATTCCACATGACGCCCGCCGAGGTCCGCATCATCCGAGACGCCGATGGCGACCACCACGAGCACAGACATGCGACTCCCGACCCGTGGGATCGCTACATCAACCCGGCTTGGTGGTGGTGGAGCACGCGCTTGGAGAAGCCTCCAGTGCCCAGCGCCGAGTCCCCCACCACACCCGCCACCGAACGAAGGAGATGACGATGAGCGATAAAGACGAACCACGCATAACCGTGTCGGTATCCCAAAAGATCGGTATGCCGAATTACGGGTCCGCAGAGGCATTCATCAGTTTGTCGAATCTGCGGCCAG
>ERZ1292632.342-Hain-H43-01um-R2-342-length-48165-cov-30_pt1 | contig 48165 bp, 66 predicted proteins | sample MGYA00564407_ERZ1292632 | MGnify/ENA primary metagenome ERZ1292632 (study PRJEB36523, sample SAMEA6512637) | groundwater metagenome | collected 2019-01-08 | study: AquaDiva: Metagenomics assemblies of 32 groundwater samples | reverse complement strand
GGTGAAGGTCGCCAAGGTGCTGGCCCGGTTCGGCGACCGCCGGGTCGGCATCCTAGACGGCCGTAAGGCCCCCGCCGCCCGCGGGGGGGACGCCCGGGCTCCCGCCCGTTCCGCCCCCACCGCCAGACCCGCCCCCGATGGCCCCGCCCCCACCGCCCCCGCCGCCCGATCCGCCGTCGAGGCTGCTGATGGCGCCCATAATGTCGCGCCGCCCCAGTTGAAACCGGCGTTCCGCATCCATGCGGGCACGGTCGGACTCGCGTTCACGAATCCGCTGCTCGTAGCTGTACCGGTCCTGTTCGGTGTTGCGGGCCGCGTCGTCGATCTGCTGCTGGCGAATGCGGTCGGCGTCCGTCTGGCGCTGCAGTTCCAACGCCCGCTGTTCGGCCTGAATCGTGGCGAGCGCCACGTAGCCCCGGCCTGGGACGTATTGATACCCCGGCCGCGGCGGCGGGGTCGCTCCTGCACCATAGGCGGGTAGACCGGGCATGACAGAACCTCCTACAACGACTGAAAGTGTAACCCCAATCGGGATCTACGACCCGTAGACGCACCACGCGCGGGAAAAATAGAGCGTTTGGCTCAGCCCGCTCAGATTGTACAACCGCATCTTGAAACTGACGCCCGGGCGGGTCGTGATCGGGACGTTACTGTTGACCACCGTCTCGGGCCCCCCGTTGATCGAGAAAAATGCCTGATTGGCGACTTTGCGGATTCGGAGCAGGTAGCGGGTCGAATTGGCGATCGGCGTAATGACCTCCGACGCGGACGAGAGCGTCGTGCCATCGTGACACAGCGCCACCCAGCCCAAGTCTGAGACGAACGTCGAGTACCGGAACCAGCAGCCCGCTTCGGTCGGGCTGTCCATCGCGGCAGCAGTTAAGTTGGCCTGGCAGATCCCGATCAAATACCGCCGGTTCTGGGTTGTGGTCGTCGCGTCAGTGCGAATAATGGCGGTCATGTCGAAGTCCCAAATCAGATCCATCGCCACATTGGTCCCCGTGGGGCCGTTCACGGTCAACGAGGAATTCAGCGCCGGGTTTTCGATGGCGATGTACGGCGCGTCGGCAAACGGCGGCGCGGCCCGGACAGTTGTTATCCCGCCCGTGACTGACCCGGCCGGCATTCCCACCGTCGTGACGCCCGTCCCGCTGTGAAAAATCTCCCAGGTCGTCGACCCGGCATTGATCGGCGGCGGCGTCTCGGCCTCCACGACGACGGTCGTTTCGATCACGGTGGTCGGCGCGGCCTCGGCCACGGCTTGAAAGAGCCGCTCGAAGTTGAGTTGAATCTTCTCGGCCGCCTGCGGGCTCCATTCCCGCGGCACGTAGTAGGGCATCAAGATCCGGCTCATCGGCGCCCCACTTCAAACACCGGCGTAATCTCATACCCAAACAGCAAAAACCGCTTGCCCGCCGTGTTCTGCCGGAACACGATCGTGCAAAGCGGCCCGACCCCCAGCCGCCGCCCGATCTGCCGGCCGAGCGTGAGGTCATACGTCAGCGCCGCCCCGGCCGACCCGTTCAGCCGCCCGACCGTCGGCGTCACCGTCAAGGTCGTGCCGGCCGATTCCACGCGGGATAACACCGCCAGCCGGCCCCAGAAATGCACCACATCGGGCGCCCCGTCCGAGTGCCATTTGGTTTGCAGTTGGCCGTCAATCGCGCTCGTAGCCGCCGCGCCCGACACGTCACTGGGCGTCGTCTGATTCTGCAAGTAGAGATACCCGTCCGACGCCCCGATAACCGGCAGGTTGATCCCCTCGTCGGTTTTGAGCAGCCCCCGAGCGGTGGGAGTGAAGGCGGCCGTTTTGTGCGGGCCGAGCCATTCGCCCTGGCCACCATTGGCGTCGATATGAAACGCGATCCAGCGGTTCTCGGTCGTGTCGCCCACGTTGGCGAGATTCAGTTCGTAGGCGTTCGTGACGGGATTCCACCCGCCGAAGGCGAACTCGAACCGGTCCCGGTTGAAGTAGGTATCGGTCGTAAACCACGGGTCGACGCTGGCCCGCGACAGACAGACAATCCCGTCGTCATCCCAGCGGTACACCCCGTCGTGGCCGAGCCAGTACGCCTTATTCCGAATGACCACGACCGATTCGGGCGCGATGCACCCGACATTCTCGGCCAGGATCAACATTTCGAAGTTGTCAGGATTGTCCCCAATTATTTTCATCACCCGCGCGCGTTTCAGGACACCCAGATCGTCCCGGCGCCGCACGAAGGCGATGATGCCAAATTCGTCCTCGCCTTTGGGGTTCGCCGGAATCGAATTGAACGGGTCCCACTCGTAGAACACGCCAATTTCGGTAAACCGGGCATCATCCCGCTCGCCCAGCGTGTCCGACACGCCCCACAACCGGCCTTTCCACTCGATCAGCAGCCGCATGGCGGTCCCGGGGACGGTGCCGGGCGGATTGCCGATGGCGGTCGAGGCCGGCAGGAGCGACAACGCCGCGTCCGAGGTCGCATCCGTGACGGTCGTCGAGACGTTATCGTCGATCTCGAGGAATTTGAAATAGACCGTGCCGCTGGCGGCGGTGCGGAATAGGACGCGGCAATTCACGGCCGCATCGGGCGAAATCGGAATCGCGCTGTAGACGATGTTCTGATTCGTCACGCTCACCGGCGCCGACGCCTGCGAGAGCGGCGACATATTGACAATGACGCCCGCGGCGTTCTTGGTCGCGTAGGCGACCTTGGCCTGGTAGGTGCCCGTCAAGCCCGTGCCGCTGCCGGCCGCCAACGTCGGCGCACTGACCGGCTGGCCAATCCCGAGCGCCGACACCGAAAAGTCGGTCGGGTCGATCAGGAGATTGATCGAGGACGCCTTGGCAAAGATAATGACGCTCCCCAGGACGGCAAAGATCCCGTTGATGGTCGCGTCGATCGTGACGCCCGACGGGAGCGTCAGGGTCGTGACGGTGCCGTCCGGGTCCACCCGCTGCAATGACGATCCCGCTTGGGCCAAGTAAAACATGGGGTCAGTCCGAGACGTAGGAGCCCAGCGCGCCCCGCAGGCTCACCGTGTCGAGGACTTTCGTCCACGTCCCGCCGGTGGTCCGCTTGAGAATAAAGCCCGTCTGGGCGGCCGACGTCAGGGCCGTGAACGGCCAGTACAACGCACTCTCGAAGATGAACGGCGCCCCCGGCACGGCACTCAGATTCGCAAAGTCGACCCCGACGTCCTTGTCGGTCGTCCAGGTGGTCCCGTCAAAGACCTTCACGAGCACGCGGACGGTGTCTTTGAAGTAGGCCGCGAAGAGCAGGCTGTTGAACACAATCAGGCTGCAGCAGTAGGACGTGTTGGTGTCCGGCCCCGTGAACGACGTCGACCAGACCCCCGCCGCCGTGCGCTTTTCCACCCGCGCGGCAAACGCCACGTCGTTGGCCGTCGACGCCGCGTACAGATTCCCGTTGTACTCACACAGACTCGTGAAGTACCCGGAACTGGCCAGGGCTGTTTTGTCGAGCGTCCAGTCCTCATCGACGCCCGGCAGGATCCGATACAGGTTCCCGAGCGTCCCGGCCGCCGTGACCCCATACCCACCCGCCCAGAGTTGCCCCAAATACGACGTGAGGCAGAACGGGAAGCCCTTGCGGAGCTCCGCGGTCCCGTCGCCCCACGGGTGTTTCCCGATCTGCGTGAGGGTCCCGCTATTCGGGTTGTACGCGAGAACCCGGCCCTTGTGGTCGGGCGCCACGCCGCCGTAGTCCCAGACGGCCACGTAGATGACCCCGTTGTTGACCCACAAGTCGGTAATCCACCGGCACGGCCCCACCGCGCTGGGGCCGTTCGGCACCCGGAATTGTTCGAACGACGCCGTCCCGTTGAACATATCGAGGACCGCCGCCGTGTTGCCCACGTACGGCGACACGGTATCGGTGATGACGTAGTTGTCGCCGGGGAAATAGAGGTTGCCGCCGAACGGCACAATCCGCTGGGTCGGGGGCAACATCGCCCGCGTGACGGTCGCGGGGTACTTGTCCATCGACGCCATCCGGGCAATGACCGCCGCCAAGAGGTCGGTGTAGACGGCCCCGTCGACCGAGGTCTTCCACGTTTCCGTTTCGCCCGTATCGCAGGCCACCATCAGTCGGACGTCCCCCGGCAGCGCCAGTGGGATGTTGACGACCGCCCGCACGGCCCCAGCCAGGACGCTCGTGTTCAGCGGCGCAAGGCCGCCCCGGCTGCCAATCCCGCCGATGCCGAACTCGCGCACAAACTCGACGTTCTGCGCGGCCAGCAACCCGCCGTCAGGCGTATGGAGTGGCGAGGCCACGAGATTGACCCCTTTGTCACCGATGAGGTAATCGGGGCGATCCTTCGCCATCGGCTAGTACCCCGGATTGGCGAGTGAGGCGTCGGGCTCCCACATGCCCTGCACCATGTCCGGTTCTTGGTCGGAGCGGGGCGTCAGGACCGTCATCAGGTTCCGTTTTTCGGTCGCGTAGATCGACAGGTGTTCCGGGTCCGGCGCCCGGTCTTCCCGCTCCTTCGCACGGGCGAACGCGATGATGTAGGCAATGACCGCCTTGTCGGATTCACCCGGGATCGGATTGTTGCCCGCCAGGGCCAAGTCGGCCAGGACCGGCACGTACTGGACTTCGAGCAACACGGCCGACGAGACTTTCGGCGCGATCCGAATCGCTGGCGCCGCCACCGGGGCGCCGGCATTCACGACCGCGTAGTAGATGACCGTGTCGCGGGGCGGGACCGACCGATACGCGCTGGCCTGGACGAAGTCCGGATGCGTGAGCGTGCGCGGTTTGAAGATGAGGCCCGGATTCGAGCTCGAGGACCCAAGCGTGCGCGGCTGAATCATCAACACCCGAAACAGGTCCGCCGGCACGCCGGTAATCGTCGCGGTGTCGGCTGCGATCGACATGGTCGTGATGTCGATGGTGGCAAAGTGGTCATGGAACAGGTCGATGACCCCTTTCCACAAGTCCTTGATCGCTTTGTTGCCGTGGCCGAGCAGTTCCGCGTCTGTCCAGAAGCTCGCGGTCGTTTCCAGGAGGGTGAGTCGGGCCTGGTCGATCAGGACTTGCAGGGTCGTCGCCATCGGACGGCCCTACAGCGTTTGACCCGTGACACCCACGGCTTTGGCCACCAGCGTGGCGGTCGGCTTCATGTACGCCTGCACGTACACGATGAGCGCCATCCCGGCGGCCGAGTTGCGGAAGTCCAGATGTTTGTCTTCCGTGACCTGGACGCCGTCTTGGCCAAAGTCAAACGTCACGGGGCCTTCGGTGGTCGGCGTCTGAATCTCGGCGTACTTCACGGGCGTCGAATCGGTCGACTGGACGGTGATTTCCGAGGCGTTCTCGACAGTGATCGAAAACGTGACCTTCTGAATGAAGATCGAGAACCCCGCCAGGCAGGTAATCAGCCGGAGGAACGCCGCGGAGTGGTCATCAGACGTGGCGATCACTTTCGTGACCGACATATTGCGGTAGAGGAGCCGTTCGGCGGTGTCTTGTTGGAGGGTCGGCATAGGAGGATCCTCTCACATCCCGCCGTGAAGCGGTCCCGCCCCGGTCCCAGCCAGTGCGGTCCCGCCCCACGGGGGCTGCAAATGTCTTACGACGGCCGCGCCGTGGTGACGCCCGCTTCCGTCAAATTCGCCACGTAGATCACGCCCGCCGCGATCCCGATCTGCGCCGAGGCGTTGGTCGGATTGGCGATAATGTTCTGCGCGATGACGCCGGTCGAGCCCGCCGAGTCCAGATCGACGAACTTCGTCGGTTCGGTGCCGTCTTCCTGATTGGCCAGGACGTTGCCCACAATCCAAGCATCCCGCACCGCCCCGATGACCCCCACATCATTCTCGTCAATTTCGTCGCCGGTCAGGTTATGGAAGAGGCACCCGATCACTTTGGCTTGGGTGCAAGCGCCGTAATCCGAGGATGTGAACGTGATGCCGTTCGTGCCCCAGCAGAATTCACAATCCAAAAACAGCGAGTCCGCGCCACGGCCCCTTGTGCCGGCCGCTTCCTGCGCGATTGTGCCGGGACCAATCACGACCTGAGAGGCCGCGCCTTCAATCTTGCACTGGTAGGCCCGGAAGCGGGTGCCCGTCACCGTGAGTGCGAAGTTGCCAGCCGTTTCATCCTCAGCCGCCACGCCGACGTTGATGAGGGTGACGTCGTCCGCGTGAACAAGCATCCCGGCCGCGTCTTCGGTGGACGGCTCGATATACACGGCTCCGCGACCGCCGATCCCGACCAGTGTCAGGTTGTTCAGCGCATCCCCGTTCGCATCGGTGCGCGGGATCGTGACGGTTTCGTCATACGCGCCGGCCGCGATCTGGATGGTGTCGCCTGCCAGGGCGGCATCGACGGCGTCCTGAATCGTTGCGTAGATGGCGTTGATTTCCGTCGAGAGTGCGGCATCGACGGTGCGGACTGTGGCGCCGATCCCCGCCAATGGACCGCCGAGCGGGAACGGGGCTGCGCCACTCGGCCGCAGGTACGCGACCCCGCCAATGACGCCAATGCCGGACGCGCCGGCAAAACTGGGGATTTCAGCTACAGATGAGAATTCTTGAAGCCCTTGAACGGCCATGAGGAGACTCCTTCGTGCCACATTGCCAGCCGCGCGTGGCGAGAGCACGAAAGCGCCACGGTCCAGGTCGGGAAAAGCGGCCCGGCGAGCGTCTGGACGCGCCCGCCGAGCCGGTCAGGGCGGTTACGGCGCGCCGAGCAGCACGACGCCCGAGGCGCCGTTGGTCGCGGACCCGGTCCCGCCGTCCGCGGTCGTGGTGCCCTGCATGGTGAACCCGTTGGCCATCGGGAAGCCGGTCGGATAGAACGCGGCCATCGATCGGTCCACCCCGGCGATCTTCTGCCGGTACTCCGAGGCCGCGTCACTCGCGGTCGTCGCGTTGTCCGTCCCCTTCGTGTACGTGGCCGTGGCCGTGGGGCACTTCTGGACGATCGCGTAAATCTTGCAGGCCGCGTCGGCGATCACCACGTCCGTGGAACTGAGGGGACCGAATTCGACGACTTGCAGATCCGGCGTCCCGCCCTGCTGTGCGAGCCAGGAGAAGAACGCGACGGCCAGTTGGGAGTTCGGAGCGGTCAGGGTGGGCGCGTTGAAAAATCGCCGCTTGGCGCGGACGATGTCTTGCGTGCTGATGGACATGGGTTAATCCTCCAAAGCGTCAGGGAGGGGTGAACCCCGGGGCCGGCGCTCCGGCGGGCGGGGGGCTCCCAGACGGGGAAGTGTCCGCTGCGGGCCGTGCCCACGTGGGCGGACGAACAAGTGAGACTCTAGCACCAGTCCGATACAAAAGTGAAATACGGGCGGCCTGGTGAATCGGCAGGCCGTCGTCTCGAACCTCTTGGCGCAGGGCGGCGGTGTTCTGGGCGTCCCGCTGGTCGAGCCGGTCGGCCACGCGGTCGGCCGCGGTCCCGTCCTGGCCGCCCCCAATGGCCCACTGGTCCCGGCCTTGGAGTTGGCGGACGATGTTCTCGGGCGGCGCCTGCAGCGCCATCGGCGGAATCGTCGTGACGGCGACGAGCCGCTGCTCGAGTGCGACCTTCGTATCGGGGTGAATCCCGGGAATGTGCAGAAACGTCTTGGCCGACATCCCGCCGGAGTACCGAGCCACCCGCATGAGCCGGTAGCAGGGCTGCGTCTGGGACGGGAAGATCCGGAGGTCCGGGTCGTAGTCGGCAATCGGTTGGAGCCACGCCGCACTCGGGACGGCCAGGCTGAACCGATTGGGCACCGCCGCCAGGAAGATGCTTGGCATCAGCCGACTGGTGCCAGACCTGACGCCTTTTCCTTTTCAACCACCGGCGTGATGTCGATGTAGACCGCCGCCCCAGGAACGAAAATGTCAAGCACGGCCGGATTGTCGATTCTCACGCTCATTTCCCCAGAGGGAGTCGCCTTGGTGAAGGCAACATCTTCCGGAACCGTCTGGTCGTACTGCGTACTCAGCTTGACCGTTCGACCACCATAGGGGTGATGTGTCACGTCTCCAACTACAAACTTGCATCGGGCAGTGCGTGTCATTTTTACGGGCTCCTTGTGAGATTAAAAGGGTCAGTCGAGGGCGGACGAGACGAGCACGTCATGGGGCAACGGGGACATCTCGCTCTGGACGCGCCGCTTGGGCGGTTGAATCCCGGTCGCCTGCACCACCGCCGTGGCGGCCGTCTGGTCGAACTCGGGATGCGTCCGGTCGAACTTCTCAATCCCGAGGTGTTCCTCGCCCGGCGCAATCATCGTGCAGCGCTCCGGCGGGTCGTACCCTTCAACCGCGATCAGGTAGTCGCCGTCGAGCCCCGACGGGTCAAACGTCCCCATCCGGGCATGCTGTTGCTTGGCAAACCGAATCCAATCGGTCGTGCCCAGGTTCTTGCCGGGTTTCAGGTTGATCGACCGGCCATTCATCGTGACACTCAAAATGCCCGAGGTCCGGTTGATCAGGGTGCAGGCTTCGCCAGTGGCCATAACTTCTCCTCCGAAAAGAAACGGGGCGGCCGGGAGTCCCGACCGCCCCGTCAGTGTAACACCGTCAGGCGGAACTAGCCGCCGACCGGGCGAACGACCACGATCGACGCGCCGGTCACGCCATCTGCACGCCAGCAAACGCTTGGCGTTTTCATGTGGTACTGGTACCGCTGCCGATACCAGGCCTCGGCCGCGTCTCGGGCGGTCGCGCCGAACCCGGCCCGGACCAGAATCCGGCCGTCCAGGTCGTTGACCCACTTGCCCTTTTCCGAGACGTACCGGATCAGCTTCATGCGGGACGTGTCGAGCCCCATCAGGATCCCGTACGGGAAGTCCCGCACGACCCGGATCGGCACTTCGCCCATCGTGATGTCGCCCTTGGACGGCGACTTGAACGCCACCGTGCCCGCGTCCGGCTTCTGCAGGTTCTCGCCCGAGTACCGGCGGTCGGCCTGGGTGAGTTTGATGTAGAGCCGGCGGATCGAGTGGTGCGCGAGCATCAGGTCGGTTTCGCCGCCCATCCGCTGATCGGTCACGTCGGCGATCATCTGCAGCGTGTCGATCGACAGGGCGCCGGTGCTCGCGTTGACGTAGCTGTTCGCGTAGTCGTAGAGCGTCCGGTCGACCCCGAAGTAGTCGGTGCGGTACGTGCCGTCATCGACCAGGGCGAGCAAGCCCCAGTAGGCGCCTTCGTACTCGGTGTCGAGCGGGTCGGTCACGGTGCTGTTCGCGGCCTTGACGAGATAGTCGTTGTCGGCCCACGACGCATCGGGCGCCGAGTCGAACGTGATCCCGGTGCCGTCGGTGGCCAGTGACACGACCTTGCGGATGCCGGTGCGGAGCGCGCCGGTGGCCGGGTTGATCGCGCCGACGTAGATCCCCTTTTCGACGTAGCGGGAGCCGAACGTCGCGCCGGTGATGCCGCCGGGGCTATCGACCCCACACAACGTCGCGCCCGACGGCGTGGCGTCATTGATGCGGCACAGGACGCCGCGGCCGTCGAGGTTGAGCGCAATCTCGGCGCGTCGGGCGATCCGGCTGATGAGGCCGTCAAACTGCGTGGTCTGGACGTCTTCCCACGCGCCCTGTTTGCTGGCCGTATCGAGCATCGCTTCCGGGGTCATCAGGACGCGACCCATCATCTTCTTGACGGTGCCGCTGACGGTCAAGTGCTGCGTCACGCCCGCTTCGGCAAACAGGCCGTACTCGGTCGTGAACATCGGGGACTTGTTCGGTTCCACCTCCACCGGGTACATGAACCGCCGCCCCCCGAAGTCCTTGTCGGTGTCACGGTCTTCGATGATGTCGGACAGGGGGTTCAGTTTGTTGACGCCCTCGCCGATGTAGTCCTCGTAGTAGTCCTTGAGGATGCCATCAATCGAGGCGCTGGTCGCGCCGACGGTCCCCAGCACAAGAAAGCCTGCCATGGCCGGATTGTCCGTGATGAGGTACGCGAGCAGCGCGAGGACGAGGGTCTGGATCAGCACCGCGTAGGGATGCTGCAAGAGGCGAGTGAGTCGGTCGGACATGAGAAAAACTCCTGCGTCGGATGGGGCTACTGACCGGACGCGATCCGGGCCAGAAAGTCCTGGCGCGCGGCTTCGTGTAGGGCCTTGCCCTTGGGTTTGTCGGGGGCCGGCGTGGGCGGGATGCCTCCGCTGGGCCCGGTCGAGGGGAGCCGTCGGACGCGCTCTGCCGCAGAGGCGCCCTGGACTCCGGCTGACCGTCGCACGGGTTCGACGTAAAACCCGCGCAAGTCCTCAATCAATTCGTCAATGAGCGTCGGATCCCCCTGCTCGTAGCGGTCGTTGCGCTCGCCGGTGCGGTCGGACGCGATAAACCGCTGCAATTCGGCCGCCATCCGGGACCGTGCCTGTGGCCCCATCGCCTTGGCGTCCTGGCCGAGTTCTTTGGCCAGCGCGTCCACGGCGTTTTGCGTCATCGTCGACGCATGACGGCCCCAGTACGCCTGTTCGGCCTGGGCCGCGCCGCGGACCCCGCCCTGCAATTCGCCACTCACGACGGACTGCAGTTCGGGAAAGACTTGGAGGATGGCATTCCGGATTTCCGTCCGGCGGGGATCGGCCGGTTCTTCGACCCCCATGAGCGCCCGGACCTTCTGATTGAGGCGGTCGTACTCGCGCGACAGACGTTCGCGCTCTTGTCGTTCCTCATCGAGCCGGTACGGGGGGATCCACTTCGAGCGATCTTCGGCAAACTTGAACTCTGGAGTCGCGGCCGGGGCAGCGCCGCCCGCACCGGGGCCTGCGCCCGATCCGGGGACGCCCGACGCGGGACCGGCCGGAGCCGAGCCAGGCGCGAGCGCCGCAGGAGGAGCGGCAGGGGGTGAAGCGGATCCGCCGGCAGGACCGCCAGCGCCGGTCCCATCGGGGACCTGAAACAGATTACAGAATCGTGTGAGGAGTGTTCGGTGCATGGTCGTGACCTTCCCTTGGTATCGCGGTCAGGTTCCGCGTGTGGGTTGTGACTGACGGGAAGTGTCACCGAAATGACAGGTGGTGTCAAGAACTTGACACCAGAACAGCCCGACGACCGCCCATCATTCACGGCCGGGTGGGGGCCGCTGGGGGCTCGTGGCGCGTCGGATCGCCATCGCAGGCTTGGCGTCTCGCCTCGCTGCGTCGAGGGTGAGAGTGGCCGCGCCATGACGGGCGCGGGCCGCGGGAACGCCTCCGCTGCAGATCCGGGTCAGGCCGGCGGCGCCATATTGCCGCCCCCTGGGGCCAGTCCGGGGAGCGTATCGACCGCCCCGGACTCCTGATCGGAATTCATCGCCGCGCGGTCGGCCCCCACGACCGGGGCCGCGCCGGGCTCACCCGGAGCCGCCCCCGGCCCCAGCGGCCCGCCGGGCGCGTTGGGGTTGGTCGGCATCGGCGCGCCTGGGACCGGCAGCGGCAGCCCGAACGGGTTGGCCTGCGCGACCAGATGTTCGACCCGGTGGAGCGTGAGTTCCTGCTGCGCGATCGGGTCCCGCGTGACCAGATCGCGGATCACGTCCGTGTTGGCCCACAAGTCAAGCTGTTGGACGTGGATCGTGTGGCTCTGCCACGCCTGGACGACCAGGGGAGACGGGCCCGGCCGCCGTTGTTGGACCCAGGTCACGTACAGGTCTTGTTCGACCTGCGCGGCCTTGGTGTGGACGTTCAATCCCGGCGCGAGTGACGTCCCGCCCAGCAGTTCGAGCGCCGCGTAGGCCGTGTCGGGGTCTTCGGGATTGATGAACCCCATCCCCTTGGCTTCCTGCAGCATCGCCCGTTTGCCGAGGGAGGTTTTGGGCGTGGTGGAGCCGTCTTCGATGATGACTTGGACCGCGCCCTGGAGGTCCGCGTTCTTGAACAGTTGATGGGTCCAGGTGTTGTTGGGGCCGGCAATCGCCCGAATGCGCGTATCGGGGCCGTAGCTGCGTTCGAGCTCGACCGTGACGTCGAGCCAATCCCGGTACGCCCGGCCGCGCGCCTTGAACAGACTGGTAAACCGCGACTGGCTCCGTTCGACCAGCAGGTTAAGCGCCGAGAACGCTTCGATGCCACCGGGGGCCGATCCTTTCAGGACGTCCTGCGTGCCTGCGAGCCGTTCGGCATCGGCGAAGTGCTGTTCGCGCAGCGTGAAGAAGGCTTGGCCGGGCGTCATCCCGTCGATCCGTTCCGGTTTGGCCTGGGTGCCCGCGACGATCTGGTAGCGCACGATCTGGCCGGGCTCGCCGGTGAACCGTTGGACTTCGGCCCCCTTGGGCTCGAGCCAGACCGGGTTCGCCATGCGCTGCATGATGAGCATGACCATCGAATCGTTCTGATTGATGGCGTCCTGCTTGCTGAGGATCGAATCGAGGCAGCTTTTCGGATAAATCCGGCCGCCGACTTCCTCGTACGGGTAGTAGACCCACGGCCAGATTTTTTTGCCTTGCTTCGACTCGTACGGGAGCGGCCCCGGCACCACGCCGCGTTCCTCGTCGCGCACGATGAGCGCCGACCCGGCCGTACTGCCCAAGAGACGCGCCCAGAGCCCTTGCGGGTATTCGGGACCCGGTTTGATCCAGAGTTCCGCTTCGATGGTGCCCTTGGTGCGCGTTTGGGCCGACGCGCCGCCCATGAACGGCGCAGTCGTCAGATCGTTCATCAGTGCGAGCGATCGGTACATTTCGAGTGACGATTCCGACGTGCTGGTCGAGAATTTGATGTCCGCGAAGTACGGCCGTCCTTCGTAGTACGAGTCCGGCCGCCACCGCAGCAAGATCAGGCGGTCGACGTCTTCCCACCGTTGGAAATACAAGGGGAACATCAGTTCAAGCGGCGAGACGACGTGTGTGCGGCCACTCCCGAGGGCTTCGAGTTGGCCGACGGGTTCGCCCTGCGGATCGGTCGCGTCGACGAACGTCTCGGTCGGGGCGCCGCAGCGCGGACAGCCGGCGAAGTCGTCTTCCTCGAGATCGAGCGGGTGGAGTTGCAGGCCGCACTCGCCGCACTGTTTCGCCTGGACAAACGTCTGGTGGGTCGGGTCGTCACGGTCCCAGATCGGATGCAGCCAGCAGCAGCCGAGCGCGGGCGCCCAGAAGTCGGCTTCGAACCACCGATTCGGCATCCGGTGTTCTTCGTTGATGGCCGGTTCGAGGTCGTCGAACAGTTGGGCGGTGATGACGTTCTTTGGGTCGGACCCGATCGGTCGAATCCGGGCCGACGGGTCAATGCCGGACAACATCGCCCGAATGGACGACACCGTTTCGGCGCAGATGTTCGTCACGGGTCGGGGAATCCACCGGGCCAGCCGCTTGTCCTGCCACCCGTTCCGGCCCGAGTCGTAAATCCACTGGCGGCCGTTGATGTAGAGCAATTTCTTCCACATGCTCTTTTCGACCTGGTCGCGCCCTTCCACCGACGCGATGCGGGTGTCACTGTAGAGCTTGCGGACGCGGGTATCGCCTTTCGGGTCGCCGGCCTCGAGCAGCGCGTACAATTCGTCGCCGGACGGCTGACCGTCGGGGCGGCCCGGGACCGGGCGCGGCGGTTTCGGCCGGCTCTGGGCCATCAGGCCCCGGCTGGCCAGAATGCCGGCCAGATCGGGCGCACCGGGGAACGGGGACGACGGATCGGTCGGCAGCATGGGCGGTTACTCCTGCACGGCTCCGGACAGGGCGGCGGCGCTGGGAAACGCCGGAATGTCGTGCAGGAGGCCGCGGTCGGCCAAGTCCTTGGCCCGCGCGTCCCCGACATCTTCGAACAAGTCGGCCCCGGCGCCGATCCCTTCGGCCGAGAGCGGGTTGCCTTTGCCGATCTGCGGGACGATCGTCGGGAGGCCGGTGATCTTACTGCGGAGTTGCCCGACTTCGAGGTTGACCGTATTGAGCGACATCGTCAAATGGTCGACCGCCGTCGCGCGGGACTGCGCGTTCGCTTTGGCGTCGGCCAAGGCTATCAGCGCGTCGATCTGCGCGGACTTGGCGGTATCCGCCTCGAGACGGGCCAGACCGAGGTCATCGAGCAGACGGTCGTAGTCGGACTCGCGCAGCAATCGGTAGCCGAACACGTCAGTTCACCGGCGGCATCAACGGCTTGGCTGAACCTGCCCCTGCGGCGACGGTCTTGGCGGCCGATGATTTCTCGTACCTTGTCATCAGCGAGGCGAGATCGATGATGAGCGTGCGGTCCTCGTCGGACATATCGAGAAAGTTGAACGTCCCGGCCAGCGTCAGGGACCCCCCGCTGCGGAGCGGGATAGTCCGGGAACTGCCGGCGGTCGCGCTGTTCCGTGTGCGTTTGGTCGGGATCGGGTCAGACGGGGTCAAGGGCATGTGAATTCCTCCAGGGAACGGGGCGTGTGTCGGGTCTAACGATAGAACTCGCTATACGCGCTGTCAACGATGGGCTGCAGATCGCCGTGCCAGGATTCGGTGAAGTCATCGGTCACACGGACCAGTCCCTCCTCGGACGGATCGGGATCGCGGGACTGATTCCGCTCAATTTCGAGCCGAGCCTGCAGCGTCAGGAGCGCGAGGTTCCGTTTCGACGGATCATCGAGCGCCGGGCCGTCGCGGGGCAGTTCCGGCCACAGCATGACGCAATACCGGAGCGCATCGCAGTTGTGGACGAGGATGCCATTCGCAAAGTACTCGGGCGTCTTGGAAACAATGGTCAGGTTATAGACCGGCGCGATCCCCGCCGGGGAGACATCGGAGACGCGCACCACACTGTCGGGAACAAGTGCGCGTACGCGCGTACTTGGAGATAGTAAACGACGCACGGCAGATGAGGCAGATGCGAACTTCAAGATCACGCTGGATCGTGCGTCGCCACGCGGCCTTGCAGGCGTTCGAACAGAATCGGACGCCGTGTCGTTTCTTTGATTCGAATTCGACCTTGCACTGATCGCAGACGAATTGTTCAGCGGTACGTCCGTTCCATGCGGCGCGTCCATGTTCACGGTGCCACCGTCGGCCGACAGCGGATCCGTGCCACTCAGCCGCCAGGGGCCGAATCGCGGCCAGATGTTTCCGCTCAGCCAGAGTCGGGATGCGACCTTTTTGATGGTCGCTGATATGACGGCCCTTGGGCTTCGCTTCGAGGTTGTCGAATCCGTTGTTGAGTGAATTGCCGTCTCGGTGATGGATGTCGTGACCGTCAGGAATTGGACCGTTGATGGACTTCCAAATCTCCTGATGAAGCGCCTGGACCCCTTTGCGGCGATCCGCCTGATGTGGTTGCCAATAGAGGCGATGACTCCGTGTTTTGGAGTGCGGGTAACGATAGAACCGAATCCCTCGCCAGACCGTGACCATGCGATGGGTATTCGGCATGTGTGGAGTATATCATCGTATCGGAGTTCATCCAGACGTATAAATCCACGGCCTGCGATCCAGATCGGATGATTCGCCGTGCCGATCAGTGTGCGTCCGTCCGAGGTCGTGAGGCGCATGACTGGCTTCGTGCCGGTCGTGTTGCTCGCCAGTACCGTGCGCCAGCCGACCCGGGTCAGTACCGAATCGCCCACGCGGATCGTCTCAATCGGTCGGTCCCCGAAACACGTCATCACCCTCGTGCCGGCGACGAAGCAGAGGTCATCGTCTTTCTTGAACGGCGCCGGTTTGCCGAGCCCCTTTTTCGTCTCGGCGATCTCGGCCCAGCGGTAATGCCGGAGCCGTTTGATCAGCAACGGGCAGGTGGACCGGGCAATCCGGAGTTGGCCGAGCGCCATCCACGAGTACACCCGCTGGATCCCGCCGTCGACGTCATATTCGGCGCCCTGCGCGTAGATCCCGTGCGCGGCCATCTCGATCGCGGCCTGCGCCTGTGTTTTGTCAATCGCCCACCGGGGCGTCATCGGCGCGACGAGCACTTTCAGGGCCGCCGCGTGTTCGACATACACCCGGTTGCGTTCTTCGTACTCTTTGACGACCACCAGCCCAAACGGCGTCACGACGATCAGCACCGCCGCGAACGGGTGGTCGGTGCCGGGGTCCATCGCGGCAATGGACGGCCGGGTCGGGTCGATCCGGGGCCATTCGGGGAGCCACTGGCGGATCCGGTCGTCGTCGGCCTCGCATTTGTCGATGAGGGTGCCGTAAATCGTGCCCGTGGGGTACTCGAGGCTCGCTTCGTACTCCCGGCGGAACAGTTCGGGCGGCATCGAGAGCCGGGCCGACTCGACTTCGGCCGGATCGATGATCGGATTGTCGACCGTCTTGTATTCGGTCGCCCAATAGCCCGGCCGACCGTCGATCGCGGGCTGAAAGAACTCGGTGTGGCACCAATCCTCGCCCCAATCGGGCGACGACGTCACCCACGCGATGCCTTTGCGCTCCGTGAGGGCCGGCCGGAGCAGCAGCCACGCGAGTTTCTGAATTTTCCGCCCTTCATCAATCCAGACCCAGTCCAGACCGGGCCCGGCGCCGCGATTGGGGTCATCCAGCGACCGAAACGCGACTTGCGCCCGGTTCGGCAGGACCAGGGTGAGCCGATCTTCCGACCATTCGGTCAGAGGATGGTCAAACCACTCCTGGGGCAGTTGGGAGAAGAACGCCGGGATGACGTAATCCTCGAGCTCGGGAAAACTCGGCGCGCAACACCAGCCCATCGAGTACGGAACGGTCGATTCTTCGATGGCCGACAGCGCGCCGATGCGGGAATTGTGCGTGGGGATGCACCCGTCTCCCGCCAAGTACATCTCGCTGGCCGCCGCGACCTGAATACACTTTACCAGGACTGGCGTCACCGGTTCCACAGCCACGATGAACCGATATACACCGGATTGCGTCCGCTTGACGGCCGCGCCCGCCTGAATTCTGGCGAGTTTTCGGGCGAGTCGTGCGGCGGGGAGTTTCGTCCGAAACGTCACGCGCCATTTGGGCCCAATTTCACGACCATAGAGCTTCGCCGTGCCCTGGTAGAATCTCGAAATAATACCCAAGCCGCGCGTGAGTCTCAGGACGCCCTCTGCCAGCCTGACATTAGTCGAATCGAACTCGCACGATCCGTCGGCGTTCACTTGGCCGTCGGTGTCCATGAGCCCCTGCAGGAGCGCGAGACGCTGATCGACGGAGGCTGCGAAGTACGCCTCAGGGATGTGCTTGTTGTGCATTAACCCGATGGCCTTCAACGTGGAATGGATCGACGACGTCGCTACCATTCGCCCTGTTAGTGGATCGCGGCGGCCGCCGGTCCCCCCGATGCCGTACATGGCTGATCGATCTTGTGTTTTTCGCTGCGTGATGGCGTACCCGTCTGCTTCAATGAACCAGACAATCTCCGGTTCAGAGCAACAGAGGTCCGCCGACGCACTCGATCCGTCGCCAAGCCACGCGCCGAGGGTGTACGGTTGGATCGGTAGTGCGGCTGGGGGATATTGCAAGGGGCGGGCTGCCAACACCGCATGATTCGATTCACCATTGGCCGTCAGGAGCGTCCGTGCAATCGTTTTCGTCGTGACGACGGTCGGGCCAAAACGGTGGGGGCGCTTCCGTGAGTTTTTCTGGGTCGTCACCCATTGATGATCGCCGTCGGCGATCAGGACGTTCCCGTCATTGAAGACGACGCGGTAACACTCGGTCGGGAGATAGACCGGCGTGACGAACGTCACGCGCGTGGGTTGGCCCTGGTCGTCGAAGACCGGGTCACCAACCTCCAGATTGGCCATCGTGCGCCAGCCGTGTGGTGTCGGAATCGGCGTGTTGATGTCGAGCGCTTTCCCGCCACGTCGGCCAGCCCGCAGGTAGAACCGCCGGAACGGCCGGATGCCGGTTTTTTGGCAGCCGGGACAGACGAGCGACTCGAGCATCGACCATTGGAGGCGGGTCCCGTCGGGGGCCACGCAGAGGCCGGGACAGACCCGGAGTCGCCGGGCGTTGAGAAAGCTGACCTGGTACGGATTGTAGAGCAGCGAAACAAGCGGCTGCGGACTGGTCAGGCGGGTACGGGCCACGGGTCAGTACCGCTGATCGCCCAGTTTGGCGGCGTCGGCCGACCGGGACGGCCCGACGGTGCGGACCCGTGGGGCGGCACGGGGCGGGAGTGCCGTGTCGCCCGTCAGGGTCTCGCGTTCGTCGTACTGGGCCTGCGTGACCCGGCCTTCGTCGAGGAGTTGCTGCCACTTCTCGCGCTGCGCCTCGCTGACAAACGGGCGACTCATGTCAGGTCCGGCACACCCACGACGGCCCCGCCGGCCATCGTCGGGACGAGACGGGGTGCGGGCAGCGCGGCCCGCTCCGGGACGAGCTCGGCATCGATCGTGACCGGCGCCCCGACAATCGACCCGGCCCGGGGGACCGGCAGGTCCCGACCGACCAGGTGGTCCGGCATCGTGATCGACACCCGCATTTCGAGGACCGTTTTCGTGACTTGGGCCTCAATCGACTTGTGGGTCCGGAAGATACCCCGGCCATCGAGCGCGCGCAGCGAGTATTCCTTGTCGCCGTTCAGAATGCCCACAATGGCGTTATCGACGGCGAGCGGAATGGCGATTTTGTCGATCCGGTCGAGTTGGTCGATGATGCCCGCGTTCTCGCGGACCTGGCGCAAGGCGAGACTGACCTGTTGAAACGAGCAGCCGAGAATTTCGGCCGTGTCCTGCGGCTTGAAGCCCTGCATCCGCAACACTTCGACTTCGGTCAGAAACTTCGCCCGGCGGATCCGGCCGGTCGGGTTCCGGATGCGCCGTTTGGCTCTCTGCAGGCTGTCAAGCGTGGCCTCTTTGGAGGCGGCGCGGGCGGCCGCCAGTGGGTCGGCCGGGGCGAACGGGTTAACCGGAACGGCCGGGTCGCCCAGCAGGGCCGTGGTGAGCGGCACGGCCGGGGTCGCTTTCGGTTTTCCGCCGATGCGTGGCAATGCGGATCCTCCCGGACGAGACAGGGGCAGGGCGGCACTCGCTGGGAGGCCCAATCACGGCCCATCGGAGCCCGACGGGGACCGTGACTTCCACGCCCCCCGGAGGAAGGGCGGGAATCCCGCGGGGCGCCAGCCCCACCGACCAGAGTCTACACGAATCAGTCCAGAATGAACCCGTAGGACGGCAACGTCGCCGCCCCGCCCTCCGGCTTGAATGTCACCGTTTCGGCGATGTTGAAGAATGAATCTCGAGCGCCTAACTCGTCGCCGTCAAACCTCAACGAGCAGTTTCCCGCCCCCATCGTCCCAATGTTGGTAATGTAGAACTTGACCAAGATGCGGTCGTCTTCCAGAAACACGGTATCGGTGGGATTGCCCACCCAGGACATCGTCGCAGCGGACGTGTCAAACTCTACCCCGTCGTCAAACGGTCCGCCGAGGAGTTCCGTCTCGATCCCGGCCAGCGTGCGCTTGAAGATGCGATAGCGCCCACCGGCATTCACGCCCATTCCCGATTCGACGGCGCGAATTTCGACATCCGTCGTCGTGAGCGTGAATCCTCCGACGGGTGCGCGTCCACTGATCCACGCCACGGACGCCCTGCCCTCCGTGACTGTCCATTGGATCTCGGTTCCGCTGGCCACCGCCGTCACGACATCTTCTTCCGTGGTGGACGATCCGGCCACCGGCAGCATGTCGTAGTAATTGCTGATCCCGTTGATCGTCGATGCGCGCAAAAATAGCTTCGTGGCCATTCGGTCAGGTTCTCCAGCGGCCCACCGTGTAGAACCGATACCCGCACAGCCACCACCAGACACGTTTCGGCAGCGGCGAGTTCACCGTGTCCAGCCATTCGCCGTGCGCCTGCACCTGTTGTCGCAGGGCGTGTATTTGTCGCTTGAGGACGTCGATTTCGTGCTCGTCGTTCACGGTGTCTCCCGCTACGTCTTCGTGACCTGCAAGTGAATCACGACGCGCGTGAACGACGTGATCGAATCCACGTTGAAGCCCACCACATCGCCCAAGGCAATCGCGGTCGTCCACCCGGTCAGGGTCGTGCTGGTGTTTTTCGTCGCGGTCGTGACGGTCGGCTTGGCCGACGCCGTGATGGTATCGGCCACGGTCGGCGGGAAGTTCGCGTAGGTGTCTTTCCAGACGTCAATCACGATGCTGCCCGAGGTCGTCGAGGCATCGACCGACAAGATCGTCCAGCCGGTGATGGTGCAGCCAAACGGAATCTGGATCGACCCTTTGTAGCCGGTCGTGATGGCGCTGCCGTTGCCGTCAATGAGGAACGACAGACTCGCCAGCCGATCCGCCCAGACGGGACTCGCGGCCCCCGCGGATTTCAAGAACTGGCCGCTCGTGCCCGCGGCGGTTACGGCCAGCGCGGCGGCGGTCGAGTAGACCACGGCGCCATGCGCCGCGGTAATCGACGCGGCGGTGCCGCCCCGCGTGAGGCCGAGTTGTCCCGTCCACCCCAGCGTTAAGGACGCGGCCGTGATCAGCGCCGTGGTGGGCGCCCCGCCCAGCGTGAGCGTCACATTCGTGTCATCCGTCTTCGTGAGGGCGGCCCGGGCCTGGCTGGCGTACGTATTGGCCCCCGACGCCATCAGAATGTCACCAGCGGACGCGGCATTTGGGAGAATCAGGGTCGAGGTGATCCAGTTGGTGCCATCGGCCCGCAGGTAGGCCCCCGCCGTCGGGGCCGTCGCGGGATACGTCGCGGTCGTGGCGACCCAGTTCGTGCCGTCGGCCCGGAGGATCGTGCCGGTTCCAGTGGCGGTCGCGGGCAGGGTGGCCGTCGAGAATGCAGGCGCACTCGCGCCCTGTGATTGGAGATACTGGCCAGCCGATCCCCCCCCTGGAATCATGTAGCCCGCCGTCAGGGTGACGGCCAAGGTGCCGGCCCCGGTAATCGGGGACCCCGAGACACTCAGGCCCGTCGGGACCGTCATCGCCACCGACGTGACCGTGCCGGTCGTCGGCGTCGTCCAGATCGGCGCGGCGGCCCCGGCCGAGGTCAGGACTTGCCCGCTCACCCCGACGGCCGTGTACGCCAAGATGGTGGCCGTCGAGTAGGGCACCGCCCCGTGGGCCGCCGTGGCGGCTTTCAGATTCACAATCCCCGAGAAGTAGTGATTGACGATCGACGTGTTGCCCCACGTCGCGGTGTTCGACCCGGCGCCTTCTGCCCCGTAGCCCACGACAATTTCATTGGTATTGCCGGCGGCCGAGGCTTTGGTGTCCGACCCGAGAAACGTGCTCTGCGTGGCGGACGTATTCGCGCCCCCTCCGACCACGGATTTCCCCGCACGGAAGCCGACCGCCACCCCAAGGGAGGCGGTGACGGCGAGGGCGAGCGATTCGTAGCCAATCGAAACATTATTGCCGCCCGTCGTCAGGGACCCGAGCGCGAAATAGGCGATCGCCACATTGTTCGAGGTGGTTTGATTGACAAAGAGGGCGTCTTCACCAATCCCAATGTTCGAACCGCCCGTCGTATTCGCCGTCAACGCATAGGGCCCCACCGCGACGTTCGAACTCCCCGCTGCGTTCGCGGTCAGCGCGAAAATCCCAATGCCGATGTTGTAGATCCCCGTGCCCGAATACACCGGGGTCGGGTGGTTGGCCCCGGCGAGATAGCCCCAATACTGATTGCCACTGTTGGGGCCGCCGCCATCTGGGGTCGCCCACAACCGCCAACTTTCGGCCCCGGCCGCATCGCGCCAGATGACGCCGGAATTCACCGGGGTGTAGTTTCCGACGGCAGCGTTCGACTTGACGGTAAGTGGCGCGACCGCGACGGCCGACGTGTCGATCGCCACGGTCGCCTTGACAGTCAAGGTGGCGGCGTCAAAGGTGAGATTCGCTGACGTGGCCAACGTCGCCGCCGCCGAGAAATACGGGAGGTGATATTGCGTCCCGTTCCACACGACGGCGAACGTGCCCGAGGTCGTGACGGGACTGCCCGTGACGCTCAAGAGCGACGGGACGGTGATCCCGACCGACGTCACGGTGCCGGCCCCGCCCGTAATGGCCGTATAGGCGTACGGCGCCACCGCCGTACACATTTTCAGCAGCCCGGTCGCGTCATCGTGCCAGAGCGTCCCGACGACGACCGGATCTTCGTCCGGCGTCCCCGATTGGATGATGTACTGGCCCCACATCCGCAAGCCGGGCATCGGGGACTCTCCTTACAACGGCCGCCGGATCGATCGGGTGACGAGGACGCGCGTCACGGTGGGGGTCCGGTCCCAGATCCGCCAGACCGGCGCCGCCACGACCGACTCAGCCACTTCGACAATCGTATCGAACGGGACCTGGCAGACCGGACAGGCGACGGTCGACTGTTGGGCCATGACCGCCCCGCCCAGGCCGAGCCGGAGGTACGTGTAACTGGTCTGGCAGGTCGGGCAGTCGGCCCGCAGCGCCGCGACGTCGGTTGACAGGTCCGGCATCAGGGCTCCGACCCGAGAATCTGGGTGGCGCCAGACGGAAACCGGGCGCAGCATTGCCAGCGGGTCCCGGACTGGCGGAAAAAGAACATCGGGTACGTTGGATTAACGTCGGGCTCCTCGAGGCCGGGCATCGCCACCAGGGCGCCGGTGGCCTCATCGAACTGCCAGCGCAGCGTGCCGTCGGTGAAGATGCGGCCCGGCCGGCGCGTGCCGGTCCCGAACCGCTCGTACATGTCGGTCTGCTGATTGCTCATCCGCGGTGCCGTTTCTGATTCGGCCGCCCGCCGGCCACGGCCGCCACGTCGACGGTCGGCGCCTCTTCGACGCGCCGGATCAGTTCGACGTCGTTGCGGGAGAACGTCTCCCACGCGCGAAACGCCTGCAGAAGCGTTTGATATTCCTGCTCCTCCAACAGCACGGCGTCTCTGCCGGATTCGATTTTCTTCGCAATCGCGTCCCGGCGCAGCAGTTCGCGGCCGTCCGCGCCCTTGCCGAACAGGACCGCCACGAGCGAGCCGGGCACGTCAAACGGCACGTCCCGTTTCAGGACGGCGCCGGGGATCGTCGGATCGGGCTGGGGAATCTGGACCATGTAGGGGGTGAGATCGAGTCGGCGCATACGGTTCGGGCCTCCGCGCGTCAGTCTACACCCGCTCAGGCCGCCCGAACCATCGGAACGTGCGTGCCGCCCACGGCCGTGCGGAATCCGCCCACGACCTGAATCCCCGCGAACGGGACCGCCGGGTCCCGTCGTTGCAGGTGCAACCACAAGGGCGACGGCTGATGCAGGGCGTGGGCGATGACCGCCTGGACCGACACCGTTTCGGGCAGTTCGACCGCTTCGACCGCGCGCGACCCGCACCGCGGGCAGGCCCCGCCCGATCCGGCCCCCGCCGCCGGCTCGACCAGCCCGCACACCCCGCACGTCAGCAGGACGTCCATGGGAGTGAGTTTACCACCCGGCGGTGCCGACCCGCACACGCCACGCCCCCGGCGGGTGTAGACTGCGGCGATGAAGAAATCCGCCCCGACCGGCAAGCCCGCCGAAGCCACCGCCGCCGACCTGACGGCCCGCGTGACCCGCCTGGAAGAAACCGTCCGGCTCCTGACGGCCCGCCTCGACACGTTCAACGACCGGCCCGCCGCCGGACTCGGCCTGAATCGGGTGTAGACTGCCCCCGCGGGGTAGTTCAGCCCGGTAGAACGTGGCGCTCATACCGCCAAGGTCGCGGGTTCAAGTCCCGCCCCCGCCTGTTCCGCTCGGAATTGGAGGTCCGTATGCCGCCCTCGGATGCCGCCCTCGTCCGCCGTGTGGCCGCCTTGGAAGCCGCCATCGCCGCCCTCACCGACGACCACGCCGCCCTAAAAGCGTGGCTCAATACCATCGCCAGCCTCTCCTACCCGTGGCTCCGGAAATAACCCGCCCGTAACAGGTCCAGAGCAGCCGGCCGACCGGCCCCAAGAATTTACAAAAACGCCAGCAAAAGGCTCGATCCGCCACCGGCGGGATAACTTCGGGTATCCTGCCCAGGCGGGGCGGGTCCTCCCGTCCTCCCTCGGGCCTGACCGGACCTCACCTGCCCGGAACGGACCCGCCCCGCACTGCCCCGCCCACCCCGATGTTCCACGTGGAGCATCCCGCCATTTCCGCCGCCCCGTCCCCTCCCGACACCCCCGCCCGCCTCCCGTCTGGTCCTCCCCGCCCCTGCCAGAGGACCCGTTTTAGCCCGTTTCAGGCCGGAATCACCCCGTTCCCACCCCGCCCAGACAGACGGCCCAACCCGTATTAAGTTGGCGGGCCGACCCCCCGCCCCCCGGTCGGCCCCGCCCTAACGGGCCCTCCCCCCCCGGTGTCACGGGTTTGACGGGCTGTCACCGTTTTGACGGGCTGGGCGGGGCGGCCAGGTCAAGCGGTTGACAGGCCGGCCGAACCGGATCAGGCGGATTCAGGCCGGAATCTGCAGGTCGGTACAGTTCCGTCAGTCCCGTAACGGAACTGTAACGGGAAGGGGCGGGGTGGGCGGGGGGACGGGTTGGTCCTGGCTGGACGGGGTGATCGGGTCGAGGCGGGAAGTGCTGTATTGACAACGGGTTAGGCTGATGTCAAGGAATTGACACGGATTGGTTCGGGGCTGGCGGGAACTGGCACGGTGTCTGCAATGGGTTATCGTGCGGTCTGGGTGGGCGGGATGGGCGGGTGTGGCGGGATGGTCACGGGCCTGTCAAGACCGTGATTGGTTGGTGGTGGTGCTGCTCTGGGTGGTGTGTGACCGGGGCGGCGATTTGGGCTGAATTGGGAGGCTGTTATGGCGACAGTAACGATCACGGGAAATACCTATCCCGTCAAAGACCGAATTAAGGAACTGGGTGGGCGGTGGAATAAGGCGGCGGGCGGGTGGGATGTACCGGCCGAGCGGGCCGACGAGGCGCGGGATATTGTCGCGGGCGCCGGGCCGGCACGCCGGACGGGGCGCGGGCGGCAGTACGGATCCACGTACACGCGGTTTTCTGACGGCGTGGAGATCTTTACGAACCGTCGCGGCCGGTGCGAGGATGCGCCGTGCTGCGGGTGCTGCTCGTGACGGGCGACGTGGTCGTGTCGGGGCCGCTGGGCGTACTCGAGCTGCGCGCCCGGCTGGCGGGCTGGGAGTTCGAGACGCTGGCGGGCTGGCGGCCGATGGCGCAGTTTGATCCCTATGATGGGATGGCGCCGCCCCGATGGGGCGGTACCGGCGGGTGTGAACTGGGGCCCGCAGTGGACGCCGTACGCGGGGGAGATTGTCCAGGCGGCCGATGGGGCGGTGACGGTGCGCGACGTGCCGGCGTTCCCGGCGATTCGGCCGTTCTTGCTGGGCCGGTTCCCGGTGCGCCTGGCGCGGGTCGAGCCGGCGGAGCCGTGTGTTCTGTGTGGCGGGGCGTCGGGCCGGCCGGCGGTCGTCGATGGAACGGCCTGCGCGGTCTGTGTGGCGGAGGCGGACGAGTACGCGCGCGAGCTCGCGGCCGACGTGGCCGGGTGTGCGGTGTGGCCGGGGCCGTCGTCGGACGGGGACGGCGGCGCGCGGTAACACGAGTTTCGGCTGGGCATGGGGCCCGGCCGTGTGGTGAGAGGGTGGTCTGTGATGACGGTCAAGTTTGTACCGAACGACAACGGGAGTCCGGCGGGGAAGTTGGCAGACGCGGAGTTACATTTCAGCGGCGGGCCGCTGGACGGGCTCCGGCTGATCGGGTTTGGGGTCTGGGAGCGGAAGAACGGCGGCCGCACCGTGACGTTTCCGGCGCGCCAGTACAGCGTGAACGGCGAGCGGCGGGCATTCGCGCTGCTGCGGCCGGTCCTGGACACGAGCGCACAAGAGCGGCTGCGGGATCTGATCCTCGAATCGTACCGCGAACACGAGGCCGCGCTGGCCGAGGCGGTCGCGTAAGGCGGGGGCGGGTGTGGTCCGTCGGGCGATGGGGCCCGGCGGGCCGAGTGTGGGCTGGTGTTTCCGGAGGGTCTGACGATGCAGGATGACGTACTCGAGCTCGAGACGGGCGCCAGGTTGGCGCGGTGCGCGGGATTGTGGGGCGCGCGGGCAGTGGACAACATCCGGCGGTACGTGGCGGGCGAGCCGTTCCCGCTGGACGATGATGACGGGACGGGCTATTTGGTCGCAGCTGTCGAAACGGCGATCATGGCGGCGCACTGTGCGCGGCCGATGGTCGAGGGGTTGGCATTGGGCCGCCTGTATGGCGCGGGGCGGCCGTCGTGACGCTGCAGCAATGGGCGGAGGTGTGGCCGTACGTCGTACGGCCGTGGCCGGCTGGGGCGGCCGCAGGCGCGGCGGTGTACGTGACGCCGGACCTGGGGCCGGCACCGGCGCGGGTCCGGGCGTTCCGGCTGACTGATTATGCCGTCTCGTCGGTCACGGGCGGCTCGTTGTGGTTCTGCCGGCGCACGGTGCCGGTCTGGTGGCTGGACGATGACGGCCACGCGGCGGACGGGGGGTTGTGATCATGGCCACGTATAGCGTCTGCACGTGGGGCGGGCGGGTGTATCAGGCGGGTCTGAGCCGGGCCGAGGCGGATCGCGTCCTCCTGGAGTGCTCGAACGTGTACGGCCGGTGTTGGGTGGTCCCAGACCGGGCGGACTCGTGCCGGGGCTGCGGGCGCGTGACGGATCAGGCGGGGCGGGTGTGCGTCCGGTGTGAACACGCCGAGGATGACGCGCGGGACGCGGACGACAGCGAGCGGCGGGTAAGCCGGGGCGAGTAGGGCAAGACAGAGCAGCGGGCAGACCCGCGCGGCAATTCCGCCGGGCGGATGATTCGGAGGGATCAGATCATGGCGACAGAACAGGGGCAGGTGATATTGAGAGGGCGGCTGATGAAGACCCCGGCGTATCGGTACGTCCGGGCGTCCGACCGGCTGCCGATGGTGGGCGCGGACGCGGCAAACGCCGGGGAACCCTTTGCACGGGTCAAGCTCTTTAACCCGTCTGGGTCCTGGACGTGGTACTTGACGGAGTACGACCCTGAGACGGGCGAGTGTTTCGGGCTGGTCGATGGATTCGAGGAAGAACTCGGGTACTTCAACCTGAACGAGATCGCGGCGATTCGGGGTCAGTTCGGGTTGCCGGTCGAGCGGGATCTGCACTGGAGGCCGCGCCCGCTGGCGGACTGTTACCGGGCGCGCCGGTCAAAACGTGCATCGCCAACCTGCGATGTTCTGGCGGCGGTTGAATGCGCGATCATGGCGGCGCATGTGTCGGGCCTGCGACCCATAAGGAGGCCGATCATGCCGCAGATTGAACGGATCCGCCTGCTGGCCCTGGGCCAGCGGAACAAACCGGCCGACTGCGACCGGGAGAGCCCGTGGTGCGAGTCCGCGGACTGTGATGGCATCCTGGTCAGTGAACGGGATTGGCGGTCGGGCGTCTGCGTCTACTGCCGGGCCGATGCGGCCGAGGGCCGGGACGACGAGCCGGAGACACCCGGCGAGGACGGCTGATGAGAACGTGCCCCAATAACCGAATACAACCATTTCGACTTCCCGACCGCAACACGCAGCGGGTGTACTCGGAGGACATCAACGGCGAGTACCGTATCCCCGTCCCGTGGAAGCGCAAATCCGACGTGCGGACGTTGCCACGCGATCAGATCATGGCCGTCATTGCGTCAGACGGTCTAGGCTGGGACCATGTATCGGTGAGCTTGTCCCATCGGTGCCCTACGTGGGAGGAGATGGAGTACATCCGTGATCTGTTCTTTGCTGATGACGAGACGGTGATGCAGTTGTCCGTGCCGCGCGCCGATCACGTGTCGTACCACCCGTACTGCCTGCACTTGTGGCGTCCACAGACGGAACCAATCCCACGCCCACCGGCCCTGATGGTGGCGCTGAAGGGGGCCGATTATGGCGGGTGATCGGTTCTACGCAGACCTGCCGCCGATGCCGACCACGCCGGGCGACGTTCCGGCCGCGCGGGAGTACCATCAGGCCGTCGAGCGCCGCCTGAACGCCGACGACCTGCTGCTGCGGGACGATCCGGCCCGGCTGTCCCGCTCTGACCGGGCGATGCTGCTCGCGCTGGGCCGGATCTGGCTGGCCCGTGCCAGCGGGGCCGATCCGCGGTGGATGCGGGTCGGGTCACGGCACGGCAAACCGCACGCGCACGAACTCACCCGGCCGGCCGCCGCGTGGGCCGCCCCGCTCCGGCCTGGCGAGACGGGCACCTGGAAAGGGACGGGCTGATTCATGGGCCGATGGGGGCGCAAGACCGCCGCATGGTGGCGAGGCCGACCGGGCCGGATCCTGGTGTCGCTTCGGTGGGGCTGCGCCGATCCGATCTTGCCGAAGGGCGGCCGGTACGTCGCGCGGCCAGTGGTCGTAAAAGGGTCCCGCTCGCCGTTGTTGTTCGAGGTGCTGATCCGCCCGCGCCGATGGCGGGTCGTTCATGCCGACAACCTGTTCCTGTTCGGCACGACGATCCGCCCGACCCATGCCGACGTGCCGCCGCCCCGCCCGCCCCGCTTCCCTGTTGACAAACCGCGAATTGGAGCGCATGATCATTTACGACGCGGCGCGCCTCCTGAGTGGCCCACAACGGAGACGTGATCGAGCGAGGAGCCCATGATGTTTATCCCCTTCGTCCGAGGCTGGCGTGACGGCCGGCGCCCACCCCAGCACGAGCGGCCGGGTCCGCACGAACTCCCGCCGACGCCCCGCGGGACGCATTACCACGTCTGCATCGAGGCCGGCTGCCGGATCTACGTGACCTGTACGCGCGGGCCGGAGTGCCCCGTGGGCGCCTGGACGTGCCCGGCCTGCGAGCGCGACGAGATGGACCGCTGGCTGACTGAACAGGAAGGGCGCCGCCGTGAGCCTGTATAACCTCGTGCATGGCGTCAATCCGATGGCGGGCGTCTTGCTCGCGGCGCTGGGCATTACGTCCACCGCCCAGATCCCGCGCTTCCGCGATTGCTATTGGACCGGCCAGTACATCGCGCTCTACACCCGCACCGGCGGCGGCAATCGGGACTACTACGATTCACCGATTGACAACACCGACAACACGACGGGGCCGTGGAACAGCGACCTGCGCGCCCTCGACGGATTCTCCCATGACGAAGACGACGAGTTTGATTCGACATACGCGACGTTCTATTTCACCCCGGCGCCCGTGATCGCCGACGCACTCAGGGCGGTCCCGGCGGCCGATGCCACACCCGCGCAGCGGACGCAGGATTTTCTGAATCGACTCACGAGCGGCGCCCCTGACCCACAGGTCGCGCGGGTGATGGACGCGCTCGCGCCGACAATCGAAGCGATTAAGAAGGCGGTGGCCCCATGACCTACGACCCGCGCTGGACCGACATCGCCCGGACGTGGATCGAGGATGCGGGGCTGTCGCCCGAGACGGCCGAGAAGTACGTCGGGACGCTCGCCCAGCAGTTACAGGACTGCGCCGAGCAGTTCGTCGACGCCGACATTCCCGACCTCGAACAGCAGGCCGACGAGGCCGCGCGGGACGCCCACGAACAGCACCAGCTTGACGAATCGAGGGGCAAATGACGCATCCTTCCTTCGCTCGCGCCGAGGCGCTCAGTGAGCCGCTCCGGAGTCATTTCCCGAAGTCGGTCAGTGAAGCACAAGTGTGGAAGCCGATATATCTGGTTCGGGCGCTTTCCAGTCGCGTGTTAGTGGTCGCCCAAACACGAGTCGAGTGTCAATGGCGCGCCTATTGCGATGCGGTTCCTGGCATGAATCATCGGGAAGAAGAAGTCGAACCGGTGCTGCGTTACGGTGCGACGGTAGATGAAGCGCTGGCGCGAGTACTATTTCCAGAGTTCAACGAGGTGCCGTATGCCCATTAACGTCTCGGATAAAGGCAGCGGTGGGGACTTCAAGCCGTGCCCCGAAGGGCCGCAGCGGCTCGTGTGCTGCGATGTCGTGGATCATGGGATGCTCACCGACACGTTCGGCAAGACGAAGCACAAGGGCACGATTGTCTGGCAGTCGGAACACCTGATCCCGGACGGCGAGGCGGCCGGTAAACCGTTCATCGTGCAGCGCCGGTTCACGCTGTCGCTCCACGAGAAGGCCGAACTACGGAAGTACCTCGAGTCCTGGCGGGGCCGGAAGTTCACGGCCGAGGAATTGCACTCGTTCGATCTGGAACGGCTGATCGGGGCGAACGCCTACGCGCAAGTCATTCAGATGCAGAAGCCGCGCGGGGTGTTCGCGGAAGTGATCGCGATTATGCCGTTGCCGGCCGGGCAGGCCAAGCTGACCGTGCGGGACTACATCCGGGTCCAGGACCGCGCGCCGAAGGCGCCGGCCATCCCGGCGGACGGTGGCGGGTCGGGCCCGGCCGACACCGCCCCAGACGAGGACGACATCCCGTTTTGAGAGGACACATGGAAATGGCGGCCATTACGTTCATTGCGGGCATCGTGCTGACCTTGGGGTTCGATGAACTGGGGTTGGTGCGGCGGCGCGATCCGTCAAACGGCCGCTACCGGCCGCGGGACCGGCCGCTGGGGCTGGTGTTGCTGTTTATAGCGGTGGCGATGGTGGCGGTCGTGATGATCTGGGGGAAACAATGAGAGCATCCGTGGAGTTTTATCAGGACCAGAAGGGTGAGTACCGCTGGCGGTTCCGCATCAACGGGCGGATCATGGCGGACAGCGGCGAGGGGTACACGCGGCGCCGGGCGGCCGTGCGGGCGTTCAACCGGGTGGCGGAACGGCTGCTCGGCTACGGCCGGCCCGGAACCCAGCGGTACAGCATTCTCGGCTTGGACTGACCGATGGCGGGGAGCACAATGGCCATCGAAGTGATCCGCGTCAACGGGACGCGGGAGAACCGGCGCATCGGCACCCGCGACCCGTTCGCGGAAATCAACAAGCTGATCGGCTGTGACGTCACGGACACTATAAACCTACGCGACGGCCGGATCATGCTCGTGGACGACTTGGGGCACCAGAAGAACCTGTCGGTCAATCCGATCGCCACGGACATGTACTGGGCGGTCTGTCGGCCAGGGACGAGGCATCAGATCGTCGGGGACGTGATTGTCGCCGTCGATGCAGACTTCGCATGACGACTATCACGAAGAAGGCCGCCGCGGCGGGCCAGTTGGCCGAGCAGTGCCGGGTGCTGTACCTGCCGGTGCCGGTGGCGGAACTGACGTTCCACCCGACCCGGAAATGGCGGTTCGACTTGGCGTGGCCGGCCCTACTGTTGGATCACCAAGCGGCGAGATCGGTGTACGGCACACCGAACGACGGCCCGAAGCTGGCGCTCGAGATTGACGGCGGGGTCTTTGCCGATCGGATCTGCCCGAAGTGTGCGGGCCGCGGGTGCCCGTCGTGTCGCGGGACGGGCCGCCTGCAGGGGGGCCGACACAATACGGGCGCCGGCTACCGGGCCGACCTCGAGAAGTTCAGCGAAGCCGTCATCCTGGGCTGGTACGTCCTGCGGTGCCTGCCCGAACAGATCAAGTCCGGCCAAACCGTCGCGCTGCTTGAACGGTTCTTTCTGGCGCATCATGTTGCGCTGCCCCCGTCCCCCCGTCCCCGAAGGAGCCCGCCCCAATGACCCCACGCAGTAAGAAGCCCAACCAGATCCCCGTGACAGAAGAAATCCTCATGGATCTCGCCGCCGTCAAGCCCGCGCAGCAACCCGGACCGACGCCACCGCCCGAACCGCTCGATCCGCCCGATCCGATTCCAACAATTACAATAGACGTCCCAGAGGGATACCAGTCAGACCCCCTCTCCGCTATCAGAGTAGAAACCGCCGGTCTGGGCACGCCAATCCCGGCGATAACCGTGATGGTGCCTGGGCCCGACTGGGACCGGCTGATGGCGCTGCTGTCGAGCGTTGAGCAGACGAAGGCCGAGTACGACTCGCTGAAACAAGAAGCCTCCGACGCCAAGAAGGCGCACGACGCCGCCCAGGCGGCCCTCGAACGGGCGCTGGCCCGCATCCGGGACGGCCAGACGGCCGACGCCGAGCCGACGTTGCCGTTTGACGCGGTGCCGGACGTGCATCAGTCGGACGTGGTACAGGCCGCCCATGACGACCCGGCGGTCATGGCCCTGACGGAACGGCTGCGCGGGATGGGCCAGGACTGGACCGACCTGTCGCCCCTGACAGTGGCGGGCTACTCGGACACGGACAGAACCGCCCTAACGGCCTGGCTGGACGGCATCGCCCCGTACGCCCCGGCCCACCTGTTGCCGTCGGAGTAACCGTGCCGTGGGTCAAAATGGATGATCGGTTTCCTCGCGGCCGGAAGGTTAAGCGCGCCGCGCGGCACCTGGCCGAGCATGGCGGCCGGAACCGCGGCCACGCGCGCGGCCGGGTGCTGGCCGTCTGGACAGACCTGATGGGGTACTGCGCCGACGAGCTCACCGACGGGTTCTTCCCCGAGGATGAAATTGACAGCCTCCCAGACCTGAATCCACGCGAAGTCCTAGCATCGATGTGTGTTTTTGATGCGGACCGAGGACCGATTTTGGAGATCGATGAGAAAAAGCGAGGGTGGCAAGTTCGTAACTACGGCGATTACCAGCCGCTCAAGAAAGACATCGACGACCAACGGAAACGTGACCGCGACCGAAAACGAGTGGTAAAACCTGTGGTATCCAGTAATCTTCCGCGTGGAATCCACGCAGGACTCCCGTGGGACTCCCGCGACGGAAAATCGGATTCCAGAGTACCCGTCCCGTCCCGTCCCGGTCCCCTTCAGGAAAGAGCAGAGCAGCAAGATCAAAAGCAGCCGTCGGCCGAGCCTCCGGCGCCTGTGGAAAACTCTGAGAAATCCGACGACTGGGGCGCAACATCAGAGAAAAAAATGAGACAAGACGGCCTCGCCGTGGCGGCCCGGAACGACCGGGTCCTGCTGAAACTGGCCCACACGGTTCTGGACGAGCGGGACGCCGGGACGCTGCCCGACGCCGACGTGAAGGACACCCTGAAAGATCGGGCGGCCCGCGCCGGACTGGCCTACGACAACACCACGGTCCGCGTGGGGCTCGATCAGGCCGAGGCCCAGCGCCAACGCCAGAGCCCGGGTGACGCGGCCCTACGGGTCGCCCAGGAGGTCCTGCGGGCCTTTGGCGGGCCGATGCCGGTGGGGGCGTTTCAGGTGGCGGTCTTTGAGCGGGTGCGTCAGACGTGGCCGGCCGAGCCATTTGCGGCCTGGCGGGATGAGGTCGTGTCGATTCTGTGGCGGCCGGACTGGTACCGGATCGACCGGGCCGAGCGGGTTGGGGCGGTACTCGCCGGCCCCCCTGGCAAACAGACGGTGGCCGCGTACGTCTGGAAAGGCGGGCAGTGATGGGCGGAGCTAAAAGCCAAGATGGTTTTGTGCCTAAACGAGTGGGGCCAGTAAACGGGTTCCATCGTCGTCAATCACAAGCGGGCATGATTCACGCCGCCGCGCCTTCTATTTGTCAGCAGTGCAACAGCCTTGTTGCACGGGATCAAATATGGGAGCAATGGTGCTTATCGTGTGTGGTTAATTGGGGACACCCAGATGATGCGAAAGATGCGATTGCCACACTACTAGGCGCCGGATGGTCTGCAGCAAGCTATCGCGAAGTGATAGACAGATCGCCAGTGGTCGTATCTCCGCTTATGAACGCCATGCAGGCATTCGGAGACTTGGACTTGTCAACTGATGCTAAACACGGCGTCGGCCGGGTTGCCATTGAGCACGGTTCGGAAACCGCAGGCGATGGGTTTCTTTATAACGGCGAAGGCCGTAACGGCAGGATGCCAAGAGAAGTCCACGATCATTTTCTAGTGGCAGTTAAAAAGCTACACGATGCCGGTTTTTCCATTCGCGCGATATCGCGCATCACCGGGGTGCATCGAATTACCATTAGAACATGGCGTGATGGTTGGGAGCCAAAGCCATGCCCGTGTGGGCGAGAAGCAACTCATAATGGTTTCTGCCATCCACGGTTCCTAGCCAGTACAAGACGGCAAGATTTTATGCGGAGGTGTTGGCATAGAGGCAAAACGTGGCCATATCAACCGCGTGATGGTTTTCAAGTAGCGTGGGGGGAGTTTTCCGGGTGAAAAAAAGAAAGACCTTGCTTCCCAACTGGACGGTGGCCGAGTATGTCTGGAAAGGCGGGCAGTGATGGGCAGGGAGTTGGAACAGCGCGCCTTGACGGCCCGGTTTCAGAAACTACTGGGGCGGCTGCAGGACGGTGAATGCCTGAGCCTGGCGGCCTTGGCGGAGGTGTTCGGGACCGAGCGGATCTATCCGCTGTTCTTCGTCATGGACCTGGCTAAAATCAGCAGCACCAACATCGGCACCCACCCGTACGGCTGGCCGCCTAGGAATGTCCCGTCTGTCCAACGCCTGATTGTCCGGCGGTTCCAGTGTGCGGCCCCGGCCTGTGCGGCCCGGTGGACCTATACCGGCCCGACGGAACCGAACCGCTTGGCCGTGTGCGAGTGCGGCGGCCGACTGATCCCGGCCGAGCCGGCCCCGGCGGCCCACCCGGCGGAAGGTTGGGGCGCGACATGGCCCGCCTGCGGGCTGTTTACGAAGGAGTCCCCCGATGGCAAATGAGACGATTCTGGACATCCTAGAACGGTTCTTCCGGGGCCGGCCGAACGAGTGGATTGACGGCCGCGGGCTGCAGCGGGTGGCCGGGGCGTATGCGTGGCGGTCCCGCGTGTCCGACCTGCGGACCCAGCGCGGGATGACGATCAAGAACCGCCAGCTTCGGGTCCGCAGCACGACCGGGTCGCGCCGGGTCACGGTCAGCGAGTACCGTTTTGTCCAGAACACCAAGGACGGCATTGATCCGGGTGGGCGCGCATGAAGATCCACCCGATTGACGCCGGCCTGGACCAGTGGATTGCCCAACGGGTCACGCCGCCCCGCACGGCCGGCCTGCACGTCTCGGTCGTCCTGACCGACATGCTGAAATCCCTACCGGGCAAAAAGTACGAGACGTGGGGCCGCACGCGGGCCGACGACGAGCGGGACCCCATGTGGGAGGCGGGCTATCTCTGGGAGGACGTGCTGGCCAAGGCCCTGGCCGACCGGCCCGTGCCGGGCTGTCACCTGATCGCGCCGTTTGAGCTCGAACTGGACGGCATCTACGGGACGCCAGACCGGCTGCTGGTCGAAACGGGGCGCGACGGGACGGACCCGCCCCGAATCGTCGACGAGGAAGTCAAGTTTACGTGGATGTCGTGCAAGGAACTCCTGGTCGACCCGTCCAAACGGCCCGAGACGGTCGCGGACTGGCTGCCGGCTGGCCTGACGGCCGACGTGAAGTTCACCTACTGGCTGCTGCAGGCGAAAACGTACGCCGCGATGCTGTACTTGAACGGCTATCGAGTAAATTGCCACCATGCCGACTATGAGTGCAGCACTGACACCGGATGGAGTGTCAACAGGTGGAGCGAAAAATCCCCGCTAACGACACCATTGATCCGTCTGCGCGCCCTGTTCATCAACGGGGCCTACCGGGGCGATCTGGCCATCCCGGGCGCGTGGGAAATCGAGTACACCGCCGAGGACCTCGAAACGTGGTGGCGGATGTTCCGCGACCACGCGCACCGCCTGACCAGCCCGGCCGTCCCGGACGGCCCGGTGCCGTTTTAACCTGTGAGGACCGCCCATGACTGACGACACCGCTCCCGCCCCGCCACCCCCGACCGAGCCCGCCCCGGACGGCCTGACCGTCGAACAGGGCGCCCTGATCGCCACGGTCATCTTCGAGCCGACCGTCAAGCGGATGGCGATTCTGATCTCGTCGTTGATCCAACAGACGGGCTCCGGCGATTACGCCCTCTGGGCGCCGCTGTCCGCGATGGATCACACCATCCGCGATCTCGAGTGGTCGAAGGTGCCGCCCGCCGCCGCCCAGCAGTTCGCCGCCTTGGCCGCCACGGTGCTGCACCGCTACGCCGACCGCATGACCGCCTACTTGACCCGCTTGGAGCAGTACGCGACGGCCCCGACCGCCCCGTTCCCAACCCTGGACCCGTGGACCGAACACGACACGATCGCCTGTTACGACGCCGCCGCCATCCCGGCCGCACCGTCCGCCCCGCCCGCCCCGACCGATCCGCCCCCACAGGAGCCCCCCAATGCCCCCGTCTGACCCGACCACTCCGCCCGTGCCGACCGAGGCCGCCCAAGCCGCCCACGACGCCCTCATGGCGCGCCTGGTCGAAGCGTGCTACATCCAAGCCATCACGCTCGCCAAGGTGGCCGACGTGCCGCCCCGTCACATTCCGCGCCTGCTGATCTGCGCCGCCACACACGGGATCGACAAGTCGATCGCGCTGTTTCAGCGCCGGCAAGAGCTAGACGCGGCCGGCGTCCCGTTCCGCCCCGAAGACCGGGCCGCCCTGCACGTCCGCATCCTCGAGGACCTCACCGAACTCGAACAGGCCCTCGTCGAAGCCGGCGAGGCGATTGACGCCATCAAAACGTCGTTCGTCGTCACGCCCTCCACGCTGATCTCGTAAACTGGTCCCCCCACGCACAAAAAAACAGGAGCCCGAAATGCCCAACCCGACGCAACCGAAACTGAACGAACATCACCTCCACCATCTCCTCGAGGAGCGCGCCGGCCTGCTGGCCGAAGTCAAGGCCCGCGAGAGCGTGGTGAAGAAACTCAACGCCCAAATCCTCGAGACGCTGATCGCGGCCGACGTGGACCGCCACCAGATGACGACCGGGGCGCTAGCCGGCGCCTTGGTCTACATCGTCAAGCCGGATCCCCGGCAGACGGTCGTGCCGGAGAAACTGCTCGGCCTGGGCGTGAGCCCGGACGTGATCCGGGGCGCGACCGTCACGACGACCGTGAGCCCGTACATCCGGGTCGATGCGCCCCGCACGGGCGAGGCGGTGGCGCCCGCACTGACGGCCGAGACGGTGGCGGATCCGCCGGTCCCGGCCAGTCCGGACAGCCCGGTCCACTAAACGGGGCGGTACCGGAGGATGCTGATTACTGCCGACGCCCGGAGCCTGCCGATCCGGGACGAGTCACGCCGCATTGAGTTCCTTGGAGCGCAAAAAAAACCGCTCGCATTCTGCCAAGTAGGCGTCCGAGTACGCGCGGTTTGGAATCATGCGCGCACCGTAGCGATTGGGAAAAAATCGTTCCCCGACGACCTTCGTCTTGTGCTTTCTCCCTCCGGATTGCCACTTCCGAAAGGCGAGAGCGTTGTCGGCCTGCGGACCCTTAATCTGCATGTACCGGCGAACCGCTCGCAGGAACGATTCTGCCTGTCGCTGTCCAACGGACCATCGATAGACCGGTTTATTTGTGAAGGAGCCCTGAGAAGCAACCGACCCACCGAAAATGGCACACGCCTGATCCAAAGGAGACCGGCAGGTATTGGCGATGTAGAGCACCAACATGTACTGCCAACCGTCCAAGGCTTGTTTCGGCCCCCAGTATTTCCGCTGACGTTTCACTCGAATGCAACCTTCCCCATCGAGAAGGCCAGCAAAGTAAGCTAGTTGCGTAGACCTCATGACAGGAGTATACGTTATTATGTTGTCAGAAAGGAGTTGGGGGCGATGTTGATTACAGCTGATGCGCGGAAATTACCGTTGAAGGACGGGTGTGTGCATTGTGTAGTGACGTCGCCCCCGTAGTCGTACTGGGGCCTGCGGAACTACGCGGACCATTCCGGTCAGATCGGGCTTGAACCGACGCCGGAGGCGTACGTGTCCACGATGGTGGCCGTGTTACGCGAAGTCTGGCGGGTGCTCCGAGTGGACGGCACGGTCTGGCTTAACTTGGGGGACTCTTACGCCAACGACACGAAATGGGGTGGTCAGACGAGCGGCAAACATGCCCGGTCACTGCATGGGAAGGCCCCGCTAGTTCGTGCGCGAAAGACGACCGGCCTGAAATCAAAAGACCTGATTGGCATCCCGTGGCGGGTCGCGCTGGCGTTACAGGCCGATGGCTGGTACCTCCGGTCGGACATCATCTGGGCCAAGCCGAACCCGATGCCTGAGTCGGTCACGGATCGGCCCACGCGGTCGCACGAGTACTTATTTCTGCTGACCAAAGCCGCCAGCTACTACTACGACGCCAAGGCGATTGCCGAGCCGGTGTCGGGCGCGATGCTCGATCAGGTTGAACAGGGCTACGACGGCCTGGGCCTGAAAGACTACGAAGCGGCTGGCGTGCAGAACCCGTCAAGCGTGAAGGCGCGTATCATCGCCAACGCGCGGCTGAAAGGCAACGCGAAAACATTTCGCGGCGGCGGCGCGTACACCGCGGGCCAAAGTTTCCAGAACGACGCCTCTGTTGCGCGTGACAGTCATGGCAATACGCCGAACCTCACGCTCACCCGGAACAAGCGGAGCGTCTGGACCATCCCGACCGCCCCGTATCACGGCGCCCACTTTGCGACCTTCCCTGAGCGGCTCGTGGAGCCGTGTATCCTGGCGGGGTGCCCGATGGGCGGGCTGGTACTTGATCCGTTCATCGGCAGCGGGACGGTCGGGGCCGTGGCGGATCGCACAGGCCGGCGGTGGGTGGGCACCGACCTGTCCTACCAGCACTTGTCGGCCGAGCGGACCCAACAGCGTGGACTCTCATGGTGAGGTCCCGCCCGCACAAAAAAAGTCGGCCGAGAAAACGGCCCCGGACGGCGAGTAGCCGGTACGCCGGCCTGGTCCGGGTCCTGCAGCTGATTGAACTGCTCAAACGGAACTGGTGGACCGTGGCCGACCTGACCGCCGACCTGGCCGTGTCGAAGCGGACGGTCTGGCGGTACTTCGACCTGATCGAACGGGTCGGGGCGTTCGACCTGATCATGATCGATTCGGCCGCCGGACCCGCCCGGCGGTTTCATATCCGGCACGGAGGGTGACGACAATGGACTACCTGACGAAGCACGGTCCCGGCTGCCAGTGCCAGCCGACCGACAAGAAGTACCCGACGCTGTGCGCGCTGCTGACGGCGATGCGCGCCGAGTCTGACCGCAAGGACACCGAGATTACCCGCCTCGCGGGCGAAGTGGCGCGGCTTGATCGCCTGCCGGAGCGATGCGCCAGTTGCGACAATGACGAGCATTATCTTGAGATGCAGCGCGCAAATCGCGCCGAAGCCGAAGTGGCGCGGCTGACGGCGCGGCTGACGGCGAGGCCGACGCCATGAAGATCCGCCGCTTGTCCGACCGGTCCGAAGGCTGGGCGGTCCAGATGGCCGGCCAGTTCCGCATGGGCGGCCGCACCTACGCCAAGGGGACGTGGATTGTGGAGCTCGACCACTACTACGGCGGCCGGTTCACCCTGCCGACCGACCGGATGAACGCCGAGTATCAGCCGTTGGTCCCGGTCGCCCAGATCGGGACGCCGGCCCGGTAAAGCACTAGGTTCCCGTCGTTCTGTAGCAACAGCCACGCCCCGGGCTTCCCGTTCGTCCCAGTGGCCCACCGGGGCCGCCCGGCCGCATCGTACAGAACGAAATTGCCGTCCCCCTGCAGGTCACAGGACCCGACCGACTGCCCGCGCGTGTTGGAGGCCCAGCGCGGCCCGGTCGGCCCGTACAGGACCAGGTTGCCGTCTTGCTGATACAACAAGCGGAACCGCCCGTCCTGGCTGACCAGCGGCACGTCCACGCGGATCCGGTCGCCCGGCCGCAGCACACCGGGACCGCCCGGAGGCGGCCCGGGCGGCGGCACCGGAATCGGCACCGGCCCCGGAACGACACCCTCGTTCCACCGTTTCACGAACCCGCGCAGCGCGGCGAGCTGGATCGGCCCGAGGTCGTCCACGTTCGCCGACAGGCCCGCCTGCAGATGCAACGTGGCCCCGCCGAGCCCGTGCGTCCGGCAGGCGTCCGCCAGTTGGCGGCCGTAGTCCGGGTCGTTGGTCCGCGAGCCCGGGACCGCCACTTCCGCCACGCCGATGGGCTCGTCTTCGACGACCGGCAGGCCGGTATCGACGGACAGTTGCTTGCTGATGACGGCGTTCTGGGCGGCCGTCTGGTTGCGGGCGCCGTGCGTGGTCAAGTAGCTCGCCGTGACGCCGGCACTCTCGCCACCGTGCGTCGACGGCCCATCCGTGTAGGCGAACCGCCGGGGCACCAGCGCGGCCACTTGGGCCATGAAGGCCGCGTTGCGGATGAACGGCTGCTGGGTCGGATGCTCCGGTTCGTTCGCGCCCTGGACGCTGCCCACCCCGTCCGGTTGGAGCTCGAGTTGGGCCACACAGTCCCGGACCCATTGGAGGCAGTCCGCTTCGGTCAGGCCGTACTTGGCCGTGTCGGCCAGCAAGACAATCTCGGCCTGCATCCCGAACTGATCCAGTTTCGCCAGCGTCATCGGCAGGCGCCCGAACCCCACCGCCAAGGTCGGGGCCGACGGCTGGCGGGCCAGAATCACGCGCGGGCGCGTGACCCCTTCGGCCTGGCAGAGCGCCAGCCACCGTTCATCCCCACCCTCGAGCCGCTCGCCCAGGTTGAACGACGTCAGGCCCGGCCCCGGCGGCAAGGCCGGACGGCCGGACGGCACCGCGACCCCATTCAGGTGATTGACGGCCCCCACCGTGATAAAAAACTGATCCGAAATATCGATCCAGTCTGGCGGGTCGTTGACCGTCGGTTGCCCAGACCCGGCCGCCTTGAGGACGTCGTACCCGTCAATCGATCCCGCCCGACGATGCCCGAGTACGTCCTTGCTCGCTGGCGCTCCGTCTGACGTGGACTTGTGGCCCCAGTCCGGGCCGAACAGGAAGCACAGGAATTCCGCCAACCGGCGCATCCACACCCGACAGCGATCCTCATGGGCTTGGCCGGGCGGACCCCACGGCGCCGGAAAGACCAAGGCGAACCGACGAATGGCCGCCAGGACAGCAGGGGGCATCGGAACAGGCACAGGCACCTCCGGGGGAATCGGGATGGGCGGCGGAATGGGGATCGGTGGTCCCGGCGGAGACGGGATCGGCGCGGCACTGGCCGCCAAGAACGCCTGTTGGCGGATCTCGTCGAGGCGTTCGCCGGGGCCAAGGCTCCACGAGAGCGTGATGCGATCGCCCGTGGCGGTCCCGACCGGCCCGTAGCCCGTGCCGTCGGCCACCAGTCCGAGTCCCCGATAGTTCCACGGATGCGCCACGATGCGATCGTCCTCGCCGCGTAAGTACGTCACCCACGGGACGCCATGGACGAGCATCAGCGTGGGATGCAAAACCGACCAGGGCGGCCGGGGCGCGTCCCCCAAGCCGCGGCCCTGCAGCACTCGGCGCCCGTTGACATCCTCCGTCCAACACGCCCGAAGCCCGTCCAGGAGCGCCGCTTGCGGGTACGGATAAAACAACGCCGGCTGCGCCCCGTCGAGCCGCCAGAGCCGCGTCCCGTCCGCCCCGTAGGCGCTCAGGCCGACGCCACTCTGGTAATCGTCCCCGACCAACAGCGAGCCGTCCGGGCCCATATCAAGCAGGACGGCCGTCGGAAATTGCCGTCCGGTGCCCGTCCGGACCCCACTAGCCGGCGCCCACGCAGCCCACTCGCTCGTCGACGCCCGGACCAGGCTGGCCGGAATCGCCCCAGGCACCACCGCATCGGCGGACCCGTCCGCCCGACACAGACGCAGCACCCCGGCGCCGCAATACAGCACGCGGTCGCCCCACCAGTCGGGCATGCCATTCGCGCCCCCCCCCGGCCGGATCTGGAGGTCCGCACCGGCGGTCAGCACATAAACGCCATCGCCCGCGATGCCGTGCGCGACGGCGCCCGTCTGCGGGTGAAGCCTCATCGGGGGATCGGCGGGTTGACGATCTCGATCCAGGCGGCATCGGCGGCCAGGAGGGCCGTTTCGATGTCGGCCGACCACCGATCGAAGGCGATCTGGGATTGCCACACGGCGCGGTCGTCGGCCTGCATCCCCGGCAGGATACACCCCTTCGTGTCGGCGGCGGTATTGCCGGGGTGAATCAAGATCCCGTCGAACCCCGGCACAGCGACCAGCCGCGGCAGGCGCCGCTTGAACCGGGTCGAGACGGTCACGATGAGGCGGTAGCGCCCGGCCGGAATGGCGGTCTGATCCGGAATCTTCCACGCCGACACGGGCTGACCAGCCACTTCGCGGATCGGGTCTTCGCCGGTGTACCACAGGCGCGGCCCCGGCCCGGCCGCCGTGACCAGGCAGACTTCCCCCACCGTGAAGCCGTGCGCCGTCGGCCGGCGGGTCAGACGATACGTGACGGGCTGATCCATGCCGGCCTAGCGGGAATACCTGGACGGCGGCTGCTCAATCGCCTGGAAACAGGCGTCCCGTTTCGTCTCGCTGTTGGCCGCGTTGACGCACTGCTGCACCGTCACATTCAGGAGCGTCCGCAGGAGTTTGTCGAATTGTTCCTCCTGTTTGACAGCCGACGCGACATGCGCTTCCATCAAGACCGCCGTGGTCGCCACGTTCTGTTGCACCCCGACGCTCATCTGGTACACCAGAAACGCCGCGATGCCGCCCATGCCGAGTTTGGCGAGAAATTTGACCCACGATTCATCAATCACGACAGGTACTCCTGGGGGCTGCGCGCGACGTTCCGGACCCCGATACACACCATCATCATCGAGCATCACCGACCTCCTGGCCGCCGGGGCCGCTGCGGCCGGGCGGGCCTGACCGGCCGCTTCGGCGGATACAGCCACTCATTCAGGAACGGGACTTGCCCGAGCGCCGGACCAAACCGCGAACTGCCCAGATCGAGCGTGCGCGGGTCCGTCGGCGAAATCAGGCGGCCCAGCGCGCCGTAGGGCACGGCGCGGCGCAGCAAGTTCGGAACGAACCGATCCCCGCCCGTAATGTCGTAGCCACTCGGCAGGGGCGCCCCTTCCAAGATCGCATTCAACATCGACAACGGCACGCCGCCCAAATCCGGGCGCCCGGACTGCCGCAGCGTTCGTGCCGCCGCTTGGCCCCCCGCCGCACTGGCCGCCACCGGCAATCCGAACACCGACGCGGCGGCCGACAGGAACGGCATCGCCTCTTTGAACGCCCCAGCCCGCCCCTCATCCGGCAAGACGGTTTCAGACGCCGCCCCGGCCCCGAGGCCCGCCAACATCGCCAAGGCCCCCAAGGCTTGCCGCCGCTTCACCATCGCATCGGACGCGCCAGTCCAGTCGCGGACGGTCTTTGTCCCGCCGATGCCGGGCGTCCGCTCGAGGCCGCGTTCGATAAAGTTCGTCGCCGTCCGCGCCACCGGGATGAACACTTGCGCCGCCGGCCGGTTGCGGACAAAGTCCAAAAACTTCTTCCCCGTGGGCGAGAGCGGATCGCCCGACAGCGTGTAATACCCCCCGACACCCGCCGTTTCGTCCGTGGGGATGCCAGGTAGATTGCCGCCCGCGACCCGGCCCTGCGCCCGCCCAATCACTTCCCGCGCCGCATAGTCGGGCGCACCAATCGCTTTGCCGGCGTACGCAAACGGACTCCCGGGCGGCGGCTCAAGCCCTTCCCGCACGACGTTCTGCCGCCAGCCTTCCTTCACGTCGTCCAAGGTTTTCCGTTGGAACAGTTCTTCTTTCAGCACCCGGAACGGATCGGCCTTCGGAAAGTCGGCCGAGACTTCGGCCGCCCACGCCGGCCCAGCGCCGATGTTCCCCGCCAGAGATTTCAAAGGGGCCTTGCCCGAAAACAAACTGGACGAACTGATGTCGGACGCCAGCCGGGGATTCTTCTTGAGCAAGCTCGCCAACAGCCCCAGCCCGCCGCCCGCGATCGCGCCCGACCACGGATTCGCGTCGGGTTTGTCGAGCAACGGCCCAGCCACGGCGCCCGTGGCGGTCGCGCCCAGCCGGTACAGCAACGCCGGGTCGATCCCGCCTTCCTCGCCGGTCATCCGGCCTGTCCCGCCGTCGTCGCCAGACACCAGCTTGCGAAGCGCCTCGAGACGGCCCTCCTTCTCGAGTTGATCGACCACCTTCCGTTCCGCGCCCCACAGGTTGCGCCGGTCCGGTTCCGCCACCACCCGTTTGGCAAACGAGAGCAGGTCTTCGGTGGGATCGACCGTGAACCCCTCTTGGCCCTGTTGGGCCGCGGCGGTCGCCTGCCATTTCGGCTTGAGCGACTGCCAGAGCCGGGTGATCTCCAACGGAATCTTCGGCTTGGGGGCCGCGGCGCCGGTGAGCAGGCCGCCCTGTGTCGGCACCGTCTCGGGCGGGGCCGTCATCCGGAAGACGTCGTCGGCCGGCGCGACGGGCGGCAACGGCTGTTCCAGATCCCGCACGCGGCCCACGTCGCCCGGCAGGCGCGGTTGGACTTCTCCGGTCGGCAAGCGATCCTCTCCCAGCAACCGCCGCATGGCGGCATCCAGTTCCGCCTCGCTCATCATCCCCGGCAGATCGTCGCCGGGGGCGGGCAGCCCCATCGCTTGCAGATCCTCGGCGATGGTGGTCGGGGGCGCGACGGGGCGCAGATCGCCCGCGTCGGGCGGGAGCATGGCGTTCCCCATTCCCGTGTCGCCGCTGAGTCGGCGTTGCGCGGCTTGAACGGCGCGGGCCGCGATCGGGCTGGGCTTGCCGCCGTCCAGATACCGCTGAATCGCATGGATGACCGCCTGCCGCGTGCCTTTGGTGTCGCCCATGATGTCGTGGAACACCGGGGCACCGGCCGTGTGCGGCAGCAGACCCGCCCGCCAGCCTTGGCGCTGGTCGAGACGTTCGCCGAAGGTCGTTTCGAAGGTTTCCGCGCCCTGGCCGCGTTCAAACCGGAATTCTTCCATTTCGGCGAGGATGCGTCGGAGTTCGCGGGCTTGCTCGGGCGGCAGATCGGCCACGTTGCGCGGAAGGGGCCGCGACTGCATTTCTTGCAGGGCCGCCTCTCGGGCGTGACGGGCCTCGTCCATCCGTCGGTACTGCGCCCTGTAGGGATCGGCCGCCAAGCGTTCGTCAACGGTGCTGTCTGAGAATTTCGGCAACAGCCGGGCCGTGGGTCCCGGCATCGGCCGCTCCGTCGGGGCGACTTGGCCGAGCCAGTCCGCGATCAGGTCTTCCGGGGTCGGGTCGGACGTGCTGCCCCGACCGACCGACCGGGACGGCCGGGAAAACACGTCCTCGCCCGGCCGAGCGGGCGGCAGAATCTCCGGCTCGCCGACAAACGACATCGGCGGACGCCCCATATCGGCCGATTGGCGCATCCGTTCGACCAGGTCCACGCGGCCAGACACGTCCGGGCGGGCCACGGGGGCCTCCACGGGGGCCGGGGCGGGTGACGGGGGCTCCACGCCACGCCGTTGTGCCAAGACGGTCCACGGGTCGTCCACGGCCGCGGCGGCGGCACCAGTCCGACGACCCAGCCCGCCCAGGAACGATTCGAGGATATCTTCGGACGACTGCGGCATCCCCGAGACGGACGACGGCGAGCGGCTGAACGGGCGAGCGTCGGTTCCCAAATCGGCCAAAAAATCAAGGGGCGACGACGTGGCCTGTCCGGCCGGCATGACGTTCGGCGCCGGCATCGGCCGAGCCGACGGGGTCGTTTCGTTCCACGACACCCGGGCGCGGGGCGTACTGGACGCGCCCGTCCGGGCATACCGTTCGGTCGTGAACGGCCGGGTCGACCGGGGCGGCGGGGCCACGGCCGGAGCCGTCGGCGGCGGCCCACCCGCCCGGCCGCCCGCGACCGTCGGGCCGTCAAACAGACTCGGCTGTAGCGTGTCGGCCGCCGAAGCGGAGCCGGCGGGACCGGCACCGCCCCGCGAGGCCAGCCGGGCGCCCGTCCGGGCCAACCCCGACGCCAGCGCGCCACCCCCGGCGCCCAGCCAGGTGCCCATTGAGCCTTCGGTCCATGTCGGGAACCGGCCCTCGCTGATGAGCGTGTCGGCCGCCGTCGTGCCGAGCCCGAGCGCGCCGCCCTTGGCCGTGCCGGCCGCGATGTTGGCGGCGCTGTTGATCCCCCGCGAGAGCATCCCGGTGTCTTCCAAGAGTGCCCGGCCCATCGGGGCCAGCCACTTCTTCCCGAACGGAATCGCGCCAATCGCCCCGGACGCCAAGACGCGCAACGGGCGGAACCCTCGCTGATCGATCGCTTGCCCGCCGAGTTCGCCCGCGGCCCCCATCGCGGCCCCTTTGACGCCGCCCATGTTGTTCCAAATGCCCATCCCGATCCGGGGCACCAGGCCCAGCCAGTCCCGACCCGTCATGTTGCGGAGCATGTCCAGACCGCCGGCGGGCGACTCGTCTTCGGGCTCACCACTGTCAGTCAGATAGACCGGACGACGCGGCGGGACCGACGCGGCCCCGGCCTGGATCGGCCGCCCGTTCTGGTCAAGATACTGCGGCATTTACCGCACCTGGACCCAGCCGGTCCCGTCCCACTCTCCAATAACGCCATTGGGGAACGTCTTACGATCGCCGATCTTTGGTCCACCGGGGGCCATCCCACCCACCTGGCCCGGTCCTGCGGGTGCCGGCGTCCCCGTCCCGCCCGCCACCCCACCGGCCGACGCAAACAGTTGCGTCAACAGATCCAACGACTGCTGTTGGAGTTCTGGCGGGGGCGCCAATGGGTCTCCATACTGATCGAAGCCAAACGCGCCCGCCGCCGAGGCGTCTCGCAACGTCTTGGCCGCCAGCGCCGCCGGATCGGGCCGACGGACTTCCGCCGCCGCCACACGGGATTGTCCCGTGATGTCCGCCACCCCCAACCGACTCTGGGCCGCAATCGAGGCCGGGCTGATGGCAAGTTCTCGGCGCCGTTCGAAGTCCTGATCGCGCAGGCTCCGGCGGTTCGGGAGCCACTCGCGGCCCGCTTCCGCTTCACTGGTCACGTCCCCGATGGCGGCGTTCGCCTGTGCCATCGGCACCCCGAATGCGCGGGTCAGATCCAGTTTCCGGCCCGCTTCGCGCGGGGCATACCGCTCGTCCAGCTCGTCCTCCAGACCCGCCCGCTGCCGGATCTGATCGAGCCCGCGCCCGAACGTGCGGTCTTGGGCGGCTTCCCGGCGCGACCCGCCCATCATCTGCCCGCCGCCCGCATCGAACGCGAAGGCGTCCGGCTCGAGCGCCGTCAGGGCTTCCCGAATAAGGGCCTGCTGGACCCGCGGGTCGTCAGACGGGTCAAACTGGCCCCCGCCGCCCATCCGGGCCAAGGCCGACATCGACTGAGGCATACTCCCTCCTCCTGATCCGCCAGACCGCCCGCGCGGCGACAAGTCGCCCCCACTCAGCACTCCGACCCCGCCACTCGGCCCCGCGTCTCGCAGCCCTTCGCGGACCCGGAGCGGCGCCTGTTTGGCCTGGGCCCGTTCCTCGTCCAAATAGGCGAGATAGTCGTTCTGGAGATCCGACCAGCCCCCCGCGTCATTACGGAGCAGCCCGGTCGGCCCCGTGCCGGTTTGCATGGTCTGGAGCACGGCCGGATTGGCTTCGACCCGGCGCCGGAACGCTTCCGCCGACCCAGGCCGGGCCGCCCGCAACGACGAGAACCCCAGGGGCATCGGCATCAGTACATCCTTCCGCCCTTGGCCATCTTCGACAGGGCCTTCGACGAGGCCGGCAGGTTCCGCTGGCCCGGGACCGTCATGGTCGTGGGCCGGACGTTCGTCGGCCGGGCGATGACCCCGCTCCCGCCAGACGACCCGCCCGCGCCGCCCGCCAGGTGGCCGAGCATCTGCTGGGACGCTGAGCTTTTCAACGGCTGACTGCCGCCCGCCGCCGGCGGTTGCCACCGCCCGGCGTCCCACGCCCCCGGCATGCCGGGAAACGCCGCGCTCCCGCCGTCCGACTGAATCGGCTGGGGCGTCCGAAACGGCGGCGGTTCCGTGGGCCTGCGGCCCAGCGCGGCACTCTCGCCCGCGCCGGGCGGCTGCCACCGGCCCGCGTCCCACGCCGCCCCCCCGCCGATGTCCGGCCCGGGCGGCCCGCCAATCAACGCGGCACTCTTGCCAGGCCCCGGCGGCGTCCACCGGCCGTCGCCCAAATCCGGGTGATTCTGTTGAAAGGCGATCCAGAGCGGGTGATCGGTCGGGACCCAGTCCCCGTTGGGGAGCGTCGGCATAATCAATACCTCAACATTCCGTAGAGCGCCAAGAGTGCATTCAGCCGATTGCCGGCCACGCCCGCCTGCCGGTCGGCGGCATTCTCGCCGCCCTGCCAGATCCGGCCCAAGGCCGCTTCGGACGACTGGTAGGCCCGGTCGGCCCCGCCTTCGGCCAGTTGCCGATCCGTTTCGGCCAAGTCGCCCTGGCCCGCTTCAAACAGTTCCGTCAGGCCGCGCGCTTCAATCCCGCTGCCACTGATCCCGCGCTGTTGCATCTGTTCGGACAGGCCCCGTTGCGCCGCGCTGAGGGTTTGGCCGGTGTTCTCTTTGGCCCGCGTGTAGAACGCCCGGTCGGCATCCGAGACGGCCGGAATGCCCCCGCCCCCCCCGGGCCGGCCGCCCCGGGGCCCCCCCCGATCCCCCCCCCCCCCCCCCCC
>ERZ1292632.338-Hain-H43-01um-R2-338-length-48468-cov-8_pt1 | contig 48468 bp, 68 predicted proteins | sample MGYA00564407_ERZ1292632 | MGnify/ENA primary metagenome ERZ1292632 (study PRJEB36523, sample SAMEA6512637) | groundwater metagenome | collected 2019-01-08 | study: AquaDiva: Metagenomics assemblies of 32 groundwater samples | reverse complement strand
AAGCAATGACCTTCATAAACAATCATGTGATAGAACTATAAAATCCGGTTCGCCGAGGGAGTATATGAAAGATGAATATATTTTTAACAACACCATATCTTGGGTCAGATGGAGACGAGTTCAAAGAGGAATTTGTTGCTTACCTTAAAGAGATACTCTTAGAAGATAGATGGAATGCCCTGAGCGATTATCAGCTTTATCTTTCCGGGGGCAGAAAGGCAATTGAAGAAATAATCGAAGAGATTAGGTGCGCTTAAGCCAAAAGCTCGGCCAGACAACCAGACCGAACTTAACAACAAAAATCATAAGGAAAACTAAAAATGATACCAGGTAAATCAATCCAATGGCATTATGATGCCTGTATAGAACAATGGAACTGGATAGCAGAAACAGGTGGGCGTAAGGTACGCGCACCTATAATATTAAAACATCCCGCTGATTATCAATGTTATATGTGTGAATTATACAAATCAGTTTACTGTAAAAATTGTCCTTTTGTAACGCAATATAGTTATTCTCCAGCTTGTGTTACTTGTGAAAGTGCTATAAACTCTCCATATAGAGCCTGGCAAACATCCTTTGGCCTTAAAGAAGCTAAGGAACATGCAATAGCTATAGCACAATTAATGATAGATCACTACCCAATTGATTACACCTACCATGATAGCAAACTTAAATGGAAAAAGTTTAAAGCTGAGAGAGTGCAACGATACAATACAGATAACCTTACAAATTACTCAGGTTACAGTGAGTTAGTACACAAACTAACTTTAAAGAACTGGAGCTGTAGTAAGATTGGCAAGATATTTGATTGTCCCAAAGTTACAATAAAGGCTCATCTTGTGAGGATGGGAATAGATAGATTACCTTCCGGCGGATCACATAACAGAAAACTAACTGTTGCTCAAGCAAAGTTGATAAAAGACACACCATTACGGAAAGACGCTAAGGCGTTATGTGTAAAATTCGGAGTGAATCCCCAGCTTGTATATAATATGGATTATGGTAAAAGTTGGAAAAATATATGATCTTTACCATATGTAAGATAATCTTAATATTGTGGATAATCCTATATATTATCCACATCATTGCAAGTTAAAAGGAGTTATCATGACAAAAATAGACTATACTAAACCAATCCTTGAAAGAGATTATTCAGAGTTACTTGGAACAGAAGTAGCTATGTATACCATAAATGACAAGCTTAATAATGGTATATTAGTTAAAATAGCCTCCAAAGGAATAACAATTGTATCACAAGATGATGATAGTAGAATATTATTTTGTCTAAATAAAAACGCACCTTCACATGCAAGAGATAATTATAAAGGCGTGTATGCATTTATAATCAGTAGTATTAAAAGAGGCAAGCTATTATCTACAAATATATATAAGATGGCAAATAAAAACAAGAACTTTGACAACCATCGTATCTACGGTATGAGTGCTAATTGTGCATTTAAATAAGGAGCCATTATGGAAACAATCACAGAATTACAAAAACATCAAGCATTTTTAGCAGAAAAATATAACCTTCACAAAGTAGCATATAACTCCTATCTTATGAAAGCCTCCGCCCATAAGGTTAAAATGTCAGAGTTGGAAACAGAAATAGAGATTATACGCCTAAAGGAGAAAAATCTCTATTTGATGAATCAACAAAAAGCAAAACTAAAACCTATAAGGACCAAATCCAATAAGGTTATAGACCCATTAGCTATACTCAAAAAACTATCACCCGAACAATTAAAGTTATTGATTACTCAGGTACAAAACGAAACCATTGAAAACCTAAAGGAGATTACAGAATGGGAATAACTAAGAAAGAAGCCATCAAACTTAAAAACCTAATTAGGGATTATGTAAATGCTCGTGTAGACCTATCTTGGATGGGTGGAGCACACCCAGATGATGCAGAGGAAATAGAGAAAGATGCAGCAAAGTCGCTTATTGACATGCAAAAGTTTATAAAAGGTATTACAGAAAACTAAAAGCATTTATAAAATGCATCTAATGACCGTTCATAAATGAACACCCATTAAACAAAACAATAACTACAAAGGAGTTACCATATATGAAGACTTTTAGAACCTATGAAGTTTTTAACTGTGATTGTTGGTGGGAAGAATGTTCTATTTGTGGGCGCAAAGGAAACACTAACTAAATAATACTCAGTACATCGGAGGATGATGTGGAATACTGGAAAGAATGCATATCAATTAGTGCAGATGAAATAGGTCTTGTTTTAACAAATGAGCAATTAGAATGGTTAGCTGAAGGAGTAAAAGGCGGGTTCGAAAATTACAATATGGATCATGGGCATGATTGTATCCGTGGAGAATCGGAAGAGTCAAAAGAGCTTCAAAAACTAAAAGCAAAGATTGAAAAACAACGCATTTATATCGCAACAACGCAACCTTGTAGACATTGTTCAGATGGTACAGCACAAGATTCGTGGGGCAGAGATTGTACATGTAGACGCTGTAATGGTACTGGTAGAATATAGTGCGTATCCAACTATTAGAAAGAATAAGTATATCTGATATTCTTTCTAATGGATTATATCATACAAAGGAGAACAAGCCATGAAAGTTATAATTGTAGAGTGGATACTATTAAAAGAAGATACAATGTTTAGACGAGAAATGAGAGTGGTCAAATCCGATCATGAAAGATTTATACCTGGATCACGTTTTGATTTTGGATTTTTTACTATCGCAACTATTGAAGGCTACACTATCATTTCTTTACCTACAAATGATTTAAGTTATCATAAATAGTGTTATAGTTATAGGTTTAGGTTACCTTACAGGGAACACACACTTTTTACACAACCTTACACTTTTTCCTTGACACACCCAAACCTTTATGTTATAACCTTAACATACTAAGTCTTACAGGAAGTCACACAAAACCTTGTGTCCTTCCGTCACCCGGCAGAACATCCTGCCATTAATCGCACCAACCTTATAAGGAGTTACACAAATGGAAATTACTACCAAAGGCAAGATCAAGAACGCAGATGGAACATTCACTGAACGCTCTATCACCGTAGCCGCTCCACGCGTTCTTGAGCTTACCACAATCAAAGATCTCGTAGAAACTCTTGGTGAAGAACTGGCAGTTGCTAAGATCAACGCTCAGTTGACTATCGACTTCAGAGCATCACAGCGTACACTTGCTGAATCAGTTGATGACAATGGTGACGTTCGCCATGATGATGATGCAATCGCTGCTATGGATTTCTCTGACTGGGTACCGACTCTCCGCATCCGGAAATCTGTAGAAGAAAAAGCCGCAAGTCTCCTATCCACTATGACCCCTGATCAGATCAAAGCTGCACTGGCTAAAATTCAATTTGCATAGTATTAATCTTAGCTAAGATTTAAGATCAATCCCTTGTATGCTTAGAGGATTTAGTTCCTAACGTCTCACCATCAAAGACACGGACTATCTGTGTGCTAAAACCACATCACGGCCGCTGCAAGGGATTGATTTTTAAAAGGAAACATTATGAATGACACCATTATTCGTAAAATCACCAATCATACCGGCATAGACACATTTAATGCCAACAAATACCTCTCTGAGTGTCTATCTGATAATGAGGACATTCAAATATCTATCATCGAATGTATCAAGGAACGACTAACAAATGATGAGTTCTTCATTGATGAAACTCCTCAAGCTAAAAAACTCCGCAAACAGGAGGTAATATGAATAGTTGCATAAATATAGACTGTGATGATCATGACACAGATTCTGAATATAATTGTGATAACTACTGTGGTAAAAAAGATGTGTTGGATTGTGTTGATTACGCTTCCCATGCAGTGGCTGTAAGATTCAAAGGAACAGCTAAAAAATATGAATACTTTACAAAATTTCTACCCTGCCCCGGAGAAACACTCATAGTATATCCAAGAGACAAACGCACTGAAGTAACAGTAGTAAATATTTTAGATGAATCAGATATGGCAACACAATTTGCAGAGCGCCCAATAGTAAAGCAACGGTTGGAAGAAGTAATCGAAACACCTGCATGGGTACAAAATATGAATAACAAATCAAAAGGAGCAAACATTATGAAATTCGAAATACTTGATAAAACAAAAGATTCCTTGATTAAAGCCCAGGTTGGTTCAGCAGTCATTGAAGTAACAAAAAAGATGCTTGCCAAAACTCCCATGCCTACACAAGTAACTGAGTTCCTATCAAAACCTGGTTATGGTGATGCAGTTGTAGGTATATTGATTGAAGCTATAGCCACACATTTCACGACTAACCAAAAAGTACTTCGTGCAGCTGAATGCGCCAGAGTAACAGGGATTACCCGCATGTCAGAAGAAATCACCTTCATTAAGGATATTATTACAGAGATTTCTAAAGCTTTTGATGGTGTGAATGCTTTGGATTCTAAGGAATAACTATTATGCTAAGAGAACCTTGGTCAGATATAGGGAGGTTACAAAGTGATATACAAGAACTTAATCGCAAAATTGACTCTGCTGCTAAGTCCTATGAAATTGATTCGATCAGGCGTGATGTGGATAATCTGGAATGTTCCGTGCGGAATCTTAGCTCCACACTTGATGTCCTTCGCGATGAATTGCAAACATTACGACAAGAAATAATAGATTCCAAGGAATAAATATAATATTAAAACGAGGATTATAACATGAAAATCTTAAATGCTTGCACTTTAACAGAACCAACACAAATGGCAGAGCAACTAAACCAAGCTGATATCACACTAAATGATCTTGAGTATGCAATTAATCGTTTAAAAGATAAGTTGTCTGTGTATCTGAGAGAAGATGTTGAATGCCCAGAGGAAAAACCAGTCATCACAAGACAATTTGTACCTATTGTTGCACAACTAAACATAAGTGTGGCAAGGATAAAGAATGCGTATTTTATGATTTCAAATTTAGCAGATATGTTTGAAGGATAATATTAAAATTTGCATGTATGGCGGAATGTAGACGCACGTACAGCTAAGTTGAGCTGCTGACATAAGATTGAGGATTAGTCACTCAAGTGTAGGTTCGAACCCTGCTACATGCAAATAACATCCATATGATAGTATGGGCAAATAGGTAGTCCTATCCTAAAGAAAGGCGCTCAGTAATACCGAGTGGGTAAGCCGAGTACGTTGTGAGGTGCAAATCCTCACCTATCATATAACATTAAAAGGATAAAAACATCATGGCTATATACTTAGGTAATCTATCAGTAACTGAAATGCAAGCCCGTACAGGTGTAACATTCCCAGCCGAACTACTAACATATCTTAATGAAAACCGATGGGAAAAAGCCAGCAATGTTCCTAAAGGCAAATGGCATTGTTTTGACATTCCGTTTATGCTGATTGCTGGTGATATGGATACTGCTCAGATGATATACGACCATTTGAAGCCGTTAACAAAATCATTTAAACAACCAATGCAGATTGGTATTTCTGATTTAGCATAATAAAAGGATAACCCACATGGACTTCACCCAAAAGATAGACTATTCTTCATTATCATCCTATATTGACTGCCCTCGTAAGTTCTTTTTCCAATATATGTTACACCTACGCCCTACAAGTGCCAACCTGGATTTGGTGTTCGGTTCATGTTGGCATTACGGCTTAGAATGTGCATACAAACAACTCATGATCGATCCCGATACAGATCCTTCCGACCTTATTAAGATTTCCTCCGCTGGGTTCTTAGCCCTCTGGGAGATTGAAGGTACATCTTTTAACGAAGAATTATCGTTTCCCAAATCACCTGGGAATGCCCTAAACATGTATCATAAATACTTTACATCTGTATACACAAAAGATAAAAATATCAAAATCATCGGTGTTGAAACACCATTTGTCATATCCCTCGGAGATGGTTTACCTTATTACACAGGTAGACTTGACCTTACATCTATTAAGAACGACGATTCTGTTATCATCACAGATCATAAGACAGCCAAATATGTTAATGAAACTACATTGGCTGGTTATGACAGTTCTTTTCAGACTGATGGTTATCTGGCAGCAGGATATCTTTATTATGACAAACTCCCTACTATCATCTACTCTGTTGCTCAAGTAGCTAAGACGAAAAACGATTTCTTTAATCATACTGTAATGAAGTCTAAAAGCCTCATTGATAGATCGCTTCATGATATATCCTTCTGGGTTAGGAGATTGCTGGATGATATTGAAAAGTATAACAATGAGATATATGATGTAGATGTAGCATATGAAAAAGGTGAGAAGTCTTTTATGTTAGATCGTAATTATATCCAAAAATCAGTCCATCGTGCTCCTGGATATGCATGTACTCAATATTTCCGTAAATGCTCTTATTTTGACATCTGTCATTCCCGTAACAACGCTATTACTTATGCCAACAAAACACCACAAGGATATATTGTTTATGAATGGGATCCAGATAAACATAACGATGAAATGAAAAGTAAACTGGAGGGATAAGATGGAAGAAATAATTAAAGCTGTATCTGCTGCACTAATTAAAGGAATAAAAACACATCCATGCCCAAACAAACGAGCGTTTCAGGGTGAATGGTATGAGATTACAGTACCAGCAGGAAAAGATACCAGTTTTTATATCTCAATACCAGATGATGCTTATGAATATTTAACTAAGGATAAATAATTTATGTCAAAACAACCATTAATAACAAACCAAAATAAGTTTGATCTAAAGATCCTGCTTGTAGGTAACTCCGGGGCTGGTAAAACTCACTTTACCGGCACATACACTAAAGGCCCTATCCATTATTATATGTTCGATTATGGTGGGGAAAAAACACTTGCTAAACTTAACCAAAATCGTCCAGAATGCTCCCCTATTACGATTGATATCATTAATCCAAGAAGGGACGATTACTCTAAGTTCTGGACTATGTTACAGAAAGACGAACGAGCGGGAATGTTCGATGAGTTTGCCTCAAAGAATGGCCTTATTGTACTCCCAGATTCTCTAACTGCCCTGGACTCTATGATATTAGCATCCGTGGCTAAGAACAACTCACGTGATCTTACGAGTGATAAAAACGGAATGAGAATCCAAGATTGGGGTCAGGTTATTGCATGGGTAAAAAGCTTGATTAACGTTATTAACTCTCTTCCTTGTGCAGTAGTCACAACAGCCCATCTTGTTACAGAAACCGATAAAGAAGGTAATGTGGTAAATCGGTATCCATCAGTAACTGGTCAGTATAAATCCTCAATTGGTAAGGATTTTGATGAGGTATATTACCTAACAACTAAACAGAAATCTCGTATGATTTCTATGGGTAACTATGATAACTTCCAAGCTAAATCACGGGTTTTCTCAGCGCTAAAGCTTTCCGATCCTACTATGGACATAATCGCTGATGCGTACATAAATAATAAACTAACCTTTGAAGGAGATAAAGAATGAAAGATGTAAGTGTATTGATAGTAGTAACATTACTGCTTATTATCACTTTCCTTAATACTATGAGCATAAATAATATTAATAAAACTAACAAAAACCAAACTGAAACACTTCAAGAATTAATTGAGATTGCTGGTAGTCATACTGAAAGCATATCAATATTATCAACCATAAAATAAGGAGGAAAGAAGATGGAAGTTGAAACAACTGGAATATTTGATATTGATATAGTTTGTACTGAATGTGGTAAAGAACTTGATGTTGATCAGCTCCACGGAAAGTTACATGTTTCACATTGTCCTGAATGTTATTCTAATGAACGTTCTGATGGATATAATGAAGGCTTTGAAGATGGTAAGGACTCAATTGAAAAGGAGGAAAGCGTATAGATTAAAAACCGAAAACTAAAATGAAAACACCCAGGGAACAAAACACAAACAGAACTAAAACCAAACAAACTAAAACTTAAGGAATTAAAATCATGCGTATACCTAATCTTGACCAAATTGCAGACCTGACCGTAATGCCAGAAGGCGAATATGATATCAAAGTAATCTCAGCTAAGGATATCAAAAACAAAGAGCAAACCCGCTCAGCAATTATGCTCAATTGTAAGATCATCGGTGAAGAGAATGCTAAACCCGTATTTCATGCTCTCTGGATGGGTAATAACTCCGATGATAAAGAGAAATACGATGGTATGATGCGTCGTGTTAAGGAGTTCATCGTTGCAGTTGGTCTCGACCCTAATGAGATTGAAACCAATGATTTTGCTGGCGTAGAGTTTACAGCTCTCCTAAAGATCAAGAACTTCAATGGTGAAGATTCAAACGAAATTGCACGGGTAGTGTAGTTATTTAAAATATAGATAGGTATAGCTCACATCATTATACCTATCTATATTATTACTTTTTCATTCCTGTTTTGTTCATTTATGAACCACCATTAAAGGATAACCCAAATGTCCAAACATAAAAAGATATATCTCGCAATACCATACACAAACGAACCAGATAAAGAGAAGATTCATAAACGAGTAAACATGGAAGCCGGTATTCTTATGATGAGTAATAATATAGTCTTTAGCCCAATTTCTATGGGTCATGCTATTGCTCAAGACTTCCATGCTTTACCTACTGACTGGGTTTATTGGAGAAAGGTATGTATCAGTTTCCTTGAATGGTGTGATGAACTCCATGTTGTTAGGACACCAAATTTAGAATCCTCCACTGGTGTTATGGCAGAGATTCGGATTGCTGAACAAATGGGTAAACCTGTAATATATATTTAAAGGAGTTTATTATGGCCATACGTCAAAAATGTGGTTGCACCTATGCAGATTACAGTAATACGATAGATGTTCGTTCTGGTCATACGCTTAGCGGATACATAAAAACCAGATGCCCGGAGCATGAAGCAGAATATCAAGCAGGTATTATCAAACACGAGAAAGAAACAAAGATACGTATAATAAAAGAACATCTAAAGCAAATAGAGTTATTACTTTATGACTTTACAGTTTAACTAAAAGGATTTAAGATTATGCCAAACACAGAGTCATACATAAAAGAATTATCCACCCAAATCGAGCAACACAATCGAGCTTATGCAATCGGAATGCCTTATATTACCGACTCCGAGTATGATCTCTTATGGTATAAGCTTTACAAAATTGATCCAAACAACCCATTGCTTTACTACACCACTAAGACTATGGAATGCAGATTTGGCCAATTAAAACATAAAAAACCAATCTATGGGCTGAATAAAGCATTCTGCTCTGATGATCTAAAACCATTTATTACTCGCCACAAAGATAGAACATGGCGCATTGAACCAAAATACGATGGTGTTAGTGCTATATTATATAATAATCCCGATGGTCAACAATTAGTTCTATCAGGTAACGGCATAATCGGTGCTGATGTAACCCATCATATGCACGCAATAAATTTTAACCAAAGCTCTAAACTATTTAGTGTAATACCTATAGAGCTTATTATACCTAATATTAATTGGGATAGTTCATTAGGTTCTAACCAACGTAATACTGTAGCCGGATTAATTAATTCATCCGAGATAACTCACCTAAATCTCATTGAGGCTATACCATATGATACATCCTTACATTATATAGTTAAGCCCGCTGCTATGACCATACCCATACTGGAGGATCTACTCCTTGAGTTATATACCCAATGGTCTGGCACCTACCCTATGGATGGTCTCGTAATTAAGGTTGATTCCGAAAAAGATAGATTAACCCTATCTCATAACGGAACCACTTATAATTGGTCCATCGCATGGAAGCCACCTATCCAGATAGCAACCACCACAGTGACACACATAGAATGGAACGTATCTCGAAACGGAAGGATCATTCCCACAGTTATTTACGAACCAGTTGAGTTATGTAACACTGTTAATTCACGCGCCACAGGTAATAATTACCGCTGGATTAAGGATAATAAAATCTATGTTAACTCCGAGATTAAAATCGGCAAAGCTGGGGAAATCATACCAAAAATTATATCCTCTAATGGTCAGGGTAAGGAATTCATTCCTGCATTGTGCCCTTATTGCGGCTCGACTATTACAGTTGATGGTGTGCATCTTGTTTGTAACTCTAATACTTGTATGCCTCAGATGGTTAAACGTATAGCGTATTTTTATTCCGACAAAGGGATGGATTTACACGGTATTGGTGAAGCAAGCATAGAGAAGTTACTCGAACATAGGATTATAAATCAAGTTTTGGTAGAGCACCCATACGCTTTACTTTCACCATATATTTATGGCTTAACAGAGTATATCATAAACATTTTAGGTGAAAAGACTACTCTGAATTATTTAGATGAGCTTGAGGTTATCAAAGGTAAGAAGAATCCTGCTCATTTTATAGCAGGTTTAGGGTATAAGAACCTCGCCTATAAGACAGCCTATTCAATAGCTCAACAAATAATAGGTGTTTATAACAAAGATAATCATCAAGGTGACAAAGTCGAGGCATTCTATAATGGTCTTGGTATCATGATGAAGTTTATTGAAAAAACATCCTATCAATTCATGACCATCCCTAAAGAGAGTGTGATTAAGTATTGCATAACCGGAGAGCTTTCCGTGTCCCGTAATGAAATGATAAGCTATTTGTCTACGTACAACTGGCTTTTTGTTAATAACATATCTAAGAATATAAAATACCTTATTCTTGGTGCGCTGCCAAAAGACAGTACGAAACTTAATAGAGCTAAAGAATTAGGCATAAAGATTATATCCGAGGATGAGATATATTCTTTACTGCCAAAGGAGATTAAAGATGACTGCACCGTATAAGAATGTAACAGTAGCTATTAGTGATAGCGATCATAAAGCCTTAACAGATAAGTTGGCTTACGGTCAGTTGTCACAACTCGTAAAGTTGTTTCTCTCAAACATCGTGGATGATATCAATAGGGATAATCAATCATATCTTAATTGGTTATATAAAAGTGAACCTTACACATTAAAGAATAAGAAGGATATATAACTTATGGACCTAATGCAAAGAATACCAGTTCGTGATTGGACAACCTTAACATACGAAGAACGACTTCGTAATGTTATGAACCTCCAGTCACTTAGAGATTCCTGTAGAAGAGAATCCCTAAATGCGCCAACAAAATCTGCAACTAAGAACAAAGCATTAAGGGATAAACTAAATACGTCTTCTGATAAACCATCTAAGGTTGTTGATCAAGATTCTAAGAATGCTAAGGCATTACAAAAACTATTTGCTGGTTTGTCAGATGCACAAATTAAAAGCTTAAAACAATCATATGGGGTAGCATAATGGAAATTTGTGACAAAAAGAAACAAGGTGAATATAACATGCTTCATTGTGTGTTGAGGGAGAATCATACAGGCCATTGTTGTTTTGTAGTTGACGAGGAGGGGGATAAAAGAATTGCAAAACTTAAAAAACAATTAAAGATAACTAATATGCAAAAATTATGTTTACAATGCACATATACTCCATGTTCATGCAGAGTTTGTAGATCAAAACTTGAACTTCCTGACTGTGAAACCGAAGCTTGCACATTCAAGGAGAGTAATAAATTTTGTAAGTACTTCACTATTATGAAACCAGCCATTATACTTACACCTAATCCTTGTGTGAAAGAGACTATTGAAGATAAAATGTATTTATAGGAGAACATATTATGACAGTAATCGCATGGGATGGAAAGATCCTCGCAGCTGATATGCAGATAACATCAAACACCACTGTATCTATTACGACTAAAATTAAATTAGTAGAAACACGATCATGTGATAAATATCTAATTGGTGTTACTGGAAGCATTGGTGATCTACAGGCATTTTGTCATTGGTTCACATCTGAAAATGATTCAGAAAAGTATCCTAAAAATTTCATCGATGATAGTGCTGCGGCTATAGTTATCAATGAAGCTGGTGAAATAAATCTGTATGAAACAACACCATTCGGAACACTTCTCCAAACTAAAACATTCGCTATTGGATCTGGAAAACAATTCGCCATGGCTGCAATGTACTATGGTAAATCTGCTATTGAAGGTGTTCATTTGGCATGTCAGTTTGATGCATACTGTGGACAGGGTATTGACACATTAAAATTTTAAAGGATATTTATGCTAACATATAACTGCTCAAGATGTGGTGAGATCCATGATGTGCAATTAATGGATTCTGGACCACACACAAAAGTAATATGCTCAAAATGCGGTCAGCATATTAAATTTGCTTCACCAAAAGAAGTTAATGATATAATGGCCAGCATAACAGCAGATGATATAAATATTGATTGTGAGCACTCAACACAAGTTGTTCTTATTCCATGCCCACATTGTCAAAAACACATCAGATTAAACATAGAGGTAATGTAATTTATGCTATTCACAATTGAAGAAGTTAATATAGATCAAATTATAATTTCACCTGATAGAGCACGTAAAGTATTTGATGGCATACCCGAGCTTGCACAAAGCATAGAGTCTATAGGTCTTTTAAATCCTATATTACTATCAGATGATTATACCCTACTCGGAGGAGAAAGACGTCTCCGAGCTTGTCAATCCCTATCATGGCTAATCATCCCATGTAGAATCCTAAACGGAGTGTTGCCTGAAGACTACGATGTTATAGAATACATTGAGAACAAAGAACGTCAAGATTTTCTATGGCATGAAGAGTTAGAGTTAAAACTTAAGATGCACACAAAATGGTCAGGCTTATACAAAAAGTGGGGCTACCGAGAAACAGCTAAAAAGTTAAATGTTTCGCTTGGCGGCCTATCAAGTGACTTAGAACTCGCTAAGATTATAGACAAATTCCCAGACCTAAAAAACGCAGACACTAAAGGCAAAGCACGAGAAGGCTTTAAGAAGCTGGCAGCCCAAGCAGAGAGTATCATATCATTGGAAGTCCTGCCCGATAGTGAGAAGAAGAAATTGGCTATTATGTTACAGAACCACGGACAAAAAGAGGTTAAAAGCAAAGGTCAAAACGTTAAGGAAAGCACCATCCAGAACGCTGGAGCCACTTTAAAAAGTTCCGAGGGTGTTAGTACGGCTGACCCTGTAGAGTCCGTTACAACGCCTGTTTCAAAATCCCCGCAATGCGTCTACCGCATTTGTGGATGGCGAGAATTGCTTATGGAACTCCCTGATAATTCTGTAGGCTTCTGTGAGTTAGATCCTCCATATGCTATGGACTTCAATACGTTGGGCATCTATGCTAATGCTGAAGCCACAGAGATTGATTGGACACTTGAGCAATACACCAATGAGATGACAGAATTATTTCCATTGTTGTATAGTAAGATGCTCACTAAGTCCTTCACTGTTTGTTGGGTAGCTCATAAGAATGCTTACCTAACTAATGACATCGCCCAAGCTGCGGGATTCAAAGTTCAGATTCCTGGCATATGGTGTAAGAATGGTGGATCGTCGATACGTCCAAACCAGAATATGGTAAGCAACTACGAGACGTTTATCCTATTGGCTAAGGATAACGCTGTGTTTAATACATCATCATTCAACGCTTGTATCAACCATGCGAGTGTAAGTTTCGCAAGTAAGATTCATCAATGGGAAAAACCGAGAGAGATGTATCAAGAATTCTTCTCTGCTATGGGTAAACCTAAATCATTATTTCTTAGCCCCTACGCAGGGTCTGGCAACTCCATGATAGTAGCTGCTCAGAATGATATGTTACCTATTGGGTGTGACATAAATGAGAAGTACTATTCTCTTTTTACTAAAAACTTTAAGAATTATTTCGGGTGATTTATGATAGGTATAAATTCGTGTCCAGGTTTTTGGTGTGATTATTATATGTGCAGGAAAGGTAATATTGTAAATACTATAAAACATATGATTGAGGAGCAAGAATCTGATAAAGATAGTACTTGTTGTGTAGGATTTACAGTTGTTGAAGATGGTGATTTTGTTAAGATATACCCTAAAGTTTATTACCGAGAAGCTAATAAGGTTATTGATTATGCTATATAACTGGAGGAATAGACCAATGACAGATAAAATACCAACGTGCCCTAAGTGTAACAACAGGATTTATTATTTTTATAATAGCGATAAGTATCAGTGTTCTGAATGTAATTATGTATATGGTAAAGAGTTCTATGTTAAGACATCGTCTGGAGAATTAGAACTCGCTCCGAAGAACAACATCCTTGAAGCCAAACCAGATATGTCCTTACTACCTTTGGATTTACTTGAATATGAGGTACGTCCATATGAATATGGCCTGATAAAATACAGTAGAAATTCATGGCGTAAAGGATTCTTGCAATCTGTTATGCTTGCCGCATCTCTTAGGCATATAGGAGATTATAAAGACAAAGGTCAGATGTTTGATCCTGATGCTAAAGAGAAAGCAAACATGGATGTTCATCATATTGCAGCAGCAATCTTCTGTTTAAGGTGTGTTATGGATTCTATTATCAATCATCCTGAACTTGATGATAGGTATATTAGGGAGGTTAAAGATGAATGAACCTTTCTATATAATATATTCAAAAGATATAAAGTGTGGCAATTTAGAATGCCCTTGTGGTAGTCATGATATATCTATCATTAATGATAATACATATAGATGTAATGTATGTAAGAGTAAAATTAATGTAATAGATACTTGTAAGCATAAAAACCTAATCATCTATGAACAAATATATGGCAAAACAACATACAATAAAGACTGCACTAATACCTACACAGATTGGTCAAGCAATGCAATCAATGCCCACACCATCCGTGTGAGTAAATACATGTGTTTGGATTGTCGAGTTATTATTAATGCCCCCATCTATGAGGACACTCAAAATGAGTAAAGTATATATCATGTTTGATTCAGGTCATAACTTTAACGCCTCCTTAGAGTATGGAGAAATTATTTATCTTACCAACATAAAACTTCATCGTTTCGATACTGATAAGATATATAAAGTTTTCCTTAAAGAGCTTATTAATTCTGACCCCGAAGATTTTATTCTCATATCTGCTCTTAATGTAATGAATGCTATAGCCTGCTGTATTATGGTAGCAGTACACCATAAGATTAACCTCCTGATTTATAATAACATGACTGAAGCATATGTTAAAAAAACAATTGACTTTACAGATATAGGTGAATGATTATGGAAGACAAAGATTTCACAAGAATAAATTTAGAACAGCTATCCAAACCACCAACTAAATCTGGAACATACAGAGTTCTTGTTGATCATTATTGGATGGTAGATATTAATGGTATGGGTTTAGTGTATAAAAAACATTCATTACAATGTAATGCAATTCAAGGTATATGCACTCAAATATTACGAGCAACAAATCATCCTGCTGTATATGAAAAGTTTTATCCAATAATATATATGTTACAAGATTAGGAGTAACACATGGACATATTATCCCACAGATTAAAACCAACACAAAATAAGCATTCTGCTCGCATAGCTATAGTTTGTGATTATGCATCTGCTGCTGAATGTCATGATGGTGTTCCTTTATCCGGTCTCGAAGCAGGTCAGTTTAATAGATTGATATCTGCTATTAGACTACCTCGTCATGAAATCTACCTCACATGGGCTTTAAAATCCCAACAGACTAAACAATCAATGTCAAGTGTTTATTCTACTAAAGGTTTTAAACACACTGATTTTTATATCCTCCAGCAAGAACTTATCGACGAACTTGCAGAGATATCCACAGATGTCATCATCCTAATGGGTGAGTTTGCCTCATTACTATTGCTTGATAATCTTAAATATGTGGAGACTAAAAAACATAGAGGATCAGCATTTAAAGCCAGTGCCTTCCCACATCTTGCCAAACTATCCGGTAAGGTTATATGTATTACTAACCATCCCAGAGATCTTATGTACGGTGGAGATCCAAAAGTCTTTTATATAATTATGAATGACTTACAGAAGTTCCAAACATTAATTGGTAATCATTCATTGTTAGATCACAACATGACCATCCATACTGCCCCTACTTTTGAGGAGGTTATACATTTTTATAATCGTGTGACTGGTTGTGATGAAACTGCATTTGATATCGAAGCCACGCCTAAACACATGACTTGTTTCTCTCTAACCTGCGGTAAGAACGAAGCAATGAGCATTCCCCTAATGGACAATAAGGGTAACTACTGGACACCTGAGCAAGAGATAGTTATCCTTGATGGGCTGGCTAACATCCTCGGTGATCCTCTTATAAAAAAGATTGCCCAAAACGGTATGTTTGATTTCATGTACGTATTGAGAACCCTTAACATCGTGACACGTAACTTTTGGTTTGACACTATGCTCGCCCAGCACCTATGCTGGACAGACTTACCCAAAGGATTGGACTTCCTTACCAGTATATATACATATTTTCCGTACCATAAAGACGAAGGAAAGTCTACCCATCTTAAGTATATTAAAGACTGGCCTGGATACTGGACATATAATGCTAAGGACAGCATTACTACTCACCACCTTGTCGAGCCGCTGCAAAAAGAGATTGATGACCTTAAATGTCAGGATACAGCTGACTATCAAATGGAACTCCATAAGCCTTTAATGGAGATGGAATATCGTGGCTTTTATGCTGATCGTCCAAATATTATTAAGACCAAACATAAACTTGAGAAACACATTTCCGTTTTGCAAAAAGCATTGAACAAACTCGCAGGGAAGGAACTAAACACAAACTCACCTAAACAAATGGTTGGTTATTTCTATGGTGAGCTTATGATTAAACCATATATCAATCGCACAACAGGTAATGCTACAGCCGATGCAGTGGCGTTATCTCGTATTGCTAAGAAGAAAACTAAGGGATCGGGCGAGGCAAGGATCATCTTAAAAATGAGAACCTTAGGAAAGTTATCCTCTACCTATTTCAATACACCTTTGGATGACGATAGTAGGTTAAGGTGTGCTCATAAGATTGCAGGCACTGACTCTGGCAGATTATCTACCGAGCGTACCTTCTTCGATACTGGGGCAAACCTACAGAATCAGCCACCAATATTCAGGAAGTATCTCCTTGCTGATAAGGGAAAATATATTCTGGAGTTCGACAAAGCGAGGGCTGAAGCACATGTGGTAGCCTTCCTGTGTCAGGATGCTAACATGATTGAAGCATTCGAGTCTGGGATAGATGTCCACACGTTTAATGCATCAAATATATTCGAAGTTCCGATGGATCAAGTTACTAAGCACCAACGTTCCATGGGAAAGAAAGTTGTTCATGCCAGTAACTACAAGATGGGACCGAAGACATTCTCTGATAACCTTGCTAAAGATGGTACGTTTATATCTGAGAAGGAATGCAAGATATTACTTAATGCTTATGCTAAAAGATTTCCTGGACTCGCAAGATGGCACAGAGAGATTGAGGAAACTGTGACTAAGACTCGTATGTTATATAACCTTTTTGGTCGTCCTAAGAGATATCTCGGCATGATTGATGGAAACCTCGTTAGGTCTGCATGTTCCTATATTCCTCAATCAACTGTAGCTGAAGGGCTCAATCGTGGGATGATATCTATTTATAATGACCCATGGTTTTTGGAAAATCAAATTGAGTTCCTCGTAACTGTTCATGATAGCGTAGGGTTTCAGGTTAACATAAAAGATAGTGATAACCTAAATCTTTTACAAGAACTATGTGACCGCGTTGATAAACATATGTACCACAAGTTCACTTATAAAGGCCGCTCCTTTGCTATCGGCCTCGATGCGAAGATTAGTAACACATCATGGGGTAACATGCATGAGCTAAAAGATTTCACTCCGGAGACTCTCTCCGCTGGACTTAACAAACTAAATATTCCATTGTAGGTCATATGAGAATCCTTGACGATTGGATAGAACGCTATATCGAGTTTGCTCAAAACACAGAACCCCCTCGTCAATATCACTTATGGACAGGTATTTCTGCTATCGCTGCATGTTTACAACGCCGTTGCTGGTTGTCGTGGGGACATGATACTATATACCCTAATCTTTATGTTGTTCTTGTTGGTCCTCCTGGAGGCAGGAAAGGGACATCAATGAAAGTTGCAAAACCGCTCTTGCAAGAACTCGGGATTATTATGAGCGCAGATTCTATAGGATCATCCCAAGCACTTTATTCTGAAATCTCAGATGCTAAGAATACATTTATAAATCCACTAACCGGGATGTCCACAGAACATAGGTCTCTAAGCACCTGGTCTGAAGAGTTCCAAGTATTTCTTGGAGACAACGATCCTAAGCTCCTTATGGCTGTGACAGATCTATTTGATTCCCCCACCAAATGGACTTACAAATCCATTAAGCAAGGAACAGTAGATTTGTCTAACTGCTGGTTTAATTTCCTTGGAGCTATTACACCAACCTTATTACAGACCCGTTTATCTCGGGATGCTAACGGTGGTGGGTTGATATCACGTATTATATTTGTAGTAGGTTATGGTAAGGAGAAACTTGTTCCGTTAGGATTCTTATCTAAAGAGGAACAAGAACTTAAGGGTCAGTTGATAGCTGATCTTGAACAAATCAGCCAGTTATCCGGTATCTTTACACCGACACAACAGTTTATTAACAACTACATCGATTGGTACAGCAATGGTTGTTACAAAGGCACAGTGGATAATGTTAAATTTGATGGCTATAACGAAAGGAGGGCATTACATCTTAGGAAGATTTGTATGATTGTTTCGGCATCCCAAAGTAATGAGATGACCCTAAATACTAAACACTTCCATAAGGCATTAGACATATTGGAATATACAGAACAATTCATGGCTGATGCATTCTGGGGTGTAGGTAAAGGTATACATGGGGAAGTAATGAGTAGTTTGATTACATCTCTTAAGGCTGCTGGTTCCATTGATTGGGAAGTTCTTATTAAGATGTTCCAACTTGAGATGTTACCTGGTGATATTCATGCATGCCTATCATCGTTAGAACAAGCTGGGATGGTTAAATGTGAAAAGTCTGCTACTAAAACATTCTATACTTACATCAATGAAAAAGAAATGCCAAGAAAAGATTTAAACAAAACATTATTTAAACATTATATATAAGGAGATTTATTATGGCAGATAAGTTTGACATTACACTAACACCTGACGAATTAATACATTTGATATATAGCCTATCAGACTGCCCTGAAATACTAAAGTATCAACGCAAAGATCTTGAATTAACACTTAAGATAAAAAGACTACCAGATAAGACAGGTACACCTAACCAATCTTTGACCATGGCGTATGTTCAAAGTGCTATACTAAAAAGATTATCCCTACCTGAAAGAATTGAAAATAATAAGGTGTTCTTGCAGCAGTGACTAAACGCAAATGGGTAAGCAAAGTATTATATTACTTTTTGCTTACCCATTACGTTCATAAATGAACAGGCATTAGTAAGTCTTACCTATTAATCTTTCTGCCCAATCTTGGTTGTAGTAACAACTCTAAGAAGTACGTTAATCCCTAAGGTGATTATCATCGCTGTGTTAGGACTAACCATTTCTGTCCAATTAATTCCAAGCAAGTATTGTGATCCACCAACCAATGCCGCAATCAAACCGTTTACCGCTATAGTTCTATAACCCTTCATTTGCTTTCCCCTTTACCTTGTGTGTATACTATTTTATAATACTCTCTCCAGAATGGCGCGTTACCATCTGAAGGTACTATACCACTTTTGTTCTGCTTCAACACTCCAAGTCTCATATCAATTTCTCTTTGCTCCTCCATTGATTGTTCACTCCTCCACTTAGCAACTTCCTGCGCTCGGAGTTTCTGATCATTAATGCCACCAAAAAACAGCCATGTACTCTGATGAGGAAAGCTTTTCGTAGGACCAAAGTTTACAAATCTTTCAACAAGTCTCCGCTGTTCATCTGGATCAAGAGCATATTCTTTAAACTTATTTTTTATAAACTCATAAGTTTTCTTTCTATCTTCATCAGTCTTATCCTCATTATAATACTGATCAGAATATGCATCTATAAACAAATCTGCAAATACTTTCTTAGCTTTTATATCTTCTTCCTTCTCAACTACTCCCTTACTAACATTCGTAACTTCAGATGTTATGGATACAAACCCAGGTTTCCAGTTACTCAAAAAGAAGTCAGCCATCATTGTATTTTGGTGTTTCTGTGGTAGTGTTCTGAAAGCTGCATCATAAGCATTCTCTATCCCTGATTGTGCCATAGATCCAGATGTTAACACCTCTCCTATAGCATCCTTAAGTTTATCTGGGCTAACATTTAAACCTTGCCCAAGATCAAACCACAATTGACTTGTTTTATCTGGGCTCCATTCGCCCTTACCCGCTGGAGCTTTCTTCCAAATATCTTGTAAACTGAAAGAATCTTTTCCATATGCCAAAGTAATTCCAAAGTTAGCAATTGGTGGAAGGAACCCAGTAGCAGCAGGTCTACCAGATGACACAAAGCTTTTTAATGCCCTGCTAAACTCAACCTCATCCCCCATAGCTCTGGCCATCAGCATCTCAGTCAATGCCATGTACGGCGCCAATGTAGGTTCCTTCTTAAGTTTTAGATTAACATATCGTTTGTTGCCTTTCCTATCCTCAAAGCTAAACCCAGTAGGTTGTATATAATTTCCGTCTTTATTAAAATCAGATTCTTGCTTCATAGCTTCAGGAAACATCACACGATTGAACAAATAATAAGCTGCTGCCATGCTTGTCATATAAGCCAACTTATAACTTTGTGTCTTAGGATCATTCTTAAATGACTTATATACGTTGGCTGTACCGATAACTCCTACATTAGTATACGGTACTATCCTATCATATATTTTAGTTAACCATCCTCCTTTATTATAATTCAATCCCATCAACATTTTAGCAGTAGCATCCTCAGGAGGATATCCTTGATTAATATACTGTTCTCTATTAGATACCCTTATCCACTGTTCCATCTTGGTGTTCAAATAATTACCAAACTCATTCAGCATTTCAATATCATGCATGGTTTTACTTTTCGCATGAGCTCTCGCAGATCCTACAGTTCCGACAGTACCAGTAAAACCACCCTGCTCTAATGCATCAAGATATCTCCCCTTACTCATAAACACATCCCCAGCAACCTTTGCCATATTAGTTGCCATCTCAGCTGCAAACTTAACCGGATTAGCTGAATACAGTGTCATATGCCTCATATCTTTTACTTGTTGCAAGACAAAATAATTATAAGGAATATCCATCAACAAGCCTCTGGATATTCCAAAGAACGGCTTAAGTATCCCTGTGGCAGCTACTCGTAAAGTACTGGCTAACGATGCATGATGCAATATATTTAATGCTATATGCCTGGAGTTATTGTTACCCGCATCCCAATGTTCTGCAAATGATGCTTCTGCCCAAAGTTCTTTTCTCTGCCCGTAGTCAAAATAATTCAATGCTTTATATCCAGCTGGTGGTTTAGCATACACAGGATACATATTACCCTGCTGGTCTACGCCCCAAGAATTAATCTTAGCCTTAATCAACGTGCCATTAACTGGATCTAAACTATTAGTATATTCTGACAACGACCTTGTAGCTCTGTTCTTAAATACTTTGTCATACGTATTATTAACAACAGTAGCTAATGCTTCTTGAACATTAAGATTTTGATAATCATCCTTAACACCTTTACCTAATCTGGTTATTCCAGACGATTTAACTTGAGCCGAACCAGCTTTAGTCGGAGCTTTTCCGCGCATAGCATTCTCAAGGTCTCCCAAACTAAGTACTGGCTTACCAACAGATGAGCTATTACTAATATATTCACTATACAATTTTGTAGCTTTTAACCAATTCGTTGGACTATATTGATTATCTTTAAGTATAGTATATAAGTCAGAAGACACCAATCCCTCAGACTTACTCTTAGCTAACATATCTCCCATAGCAGTAAACAAATTATTAACGGAATCAAAAACAACTTCCATCCGCTCATCAGACAAACCATGGCGATGTTGAATTTGTGGTAACAATGTTTCATAATCCGCACCTTCAGGACCAACCCTTCCAGAAGTTCTACCGGCAATACTCAGTTCTTTCTTGATATGTACAAGATCCTCAAATGCTTCAAGCTCAACATTATTATGCCTATAAAATATATGAGGACTAACCTTATTGTAATATGCCGAGGCAGCTGTGGACGCTCCAGATATACGCTCGAAATCCATTAATGTTTTCTGCGATAGTGTGCTAAGATCATTCTCTAATACAGTATTAACTCTCGTAGTTCTGTCTGTCAGTGCTGCTTGCACACCTTTTATTGAATCATACACATTTACTTTACGTGCTTCTTTCATAGCCTTTCTTGATGCCTGTATAAAGCTCCATGCTTTTTCTGCATCCCCAGATACTTTACCAGACTGTACACGTTTAAACTTACCTGGAAAGGTATCCTCAAAAACAGTATCCATATACCTCTTAACTAACTCTGCCTGCTTTGGAGTCGCTCTATCATTGGAAATTAAAAACTCCTCAACACCTTTACCTTCAGTCATCGAATCACGTTTAATTAATTCCAACTCAGTAATCAATCTCTCCTTAGCTGCTATCTTACCAGCATTTAATTTACCAGTAATTACCTTACCAGCACCATCCGTAATGTCACCAATAAAAGCATCGAAATCACCAACTAAATCTGTTACAGCTTTATTACTGGTAAGAGTTAATTTCTTTTCCTCCTTAGTTATGGCTAATGCTTCATCAAAAGAATGTACACGAGAGAATTTTCTCCATTCTCTTATGGCTGTTTTCTCATCCGGACTCTTAGCATTAAATTCCGCCAATGTCATTACAGATTCTTTTTGAAACTTAACACCCAAACCAATCAATGTATCTAACTCAGTAGGAGTAAACTCAGCTTTCTTAGGTAACACTGGTCCAGGTTTGGAATTATTAATAGCATCCATCTTAAGTTCCTGCCCGAGAGTATTCAATGCATTTACCTGAGCATCATGTAACCCATCGATAGTATTAATGTCTGGCTCAATATTTGGTGGAACAACTAATTTCTTTTCATCACCAAGTTTGAACTTAACACCTGATTTGTCTCTGTGCTTCCTGATGATTCTTGTCTGCTCTGCTTTGGTTAACTTATTGAATATAGCACTATATGCTTTCTTCTGGACATCTTTATTCATTCCAGCAAATTCACTTTGTATAACTGCATCTTCAGCTACAACTTCAGAATGTGCTGCCTTACCTCTTGTGTGTATATCCTGCATTCTTTTAATATACTCAGCACCTTCAGGACTCGTACTTCCACCTTTAGCTTTCAGTGTCGCTCTAATCTCATTACCTATAGACTCTCCAGATATCTTAGCCTTATGAGCAGCTTGCATTACAACCATACCCTTACCAACTGAACTTAGTTTAGCCATAACAGCTGATCCAGCATAATGTGAAGCTGCTGCAATACCTACAAACTCTAATAAATCTGATGCTGCTTGAACACCAGTAGGAGTACCCTTAGGATACAACTCACTCACATGTCTTGATCCCTCAACACCATCTTTATTAACTGCATTTACAATATAATCCTTAGCAGCATCCAAACCAACGAATGGTGCTAAGGTTGCAAGAGTAGCTACAGGATTAGTGATTAATGCTCCAAGTAACCCCGCTTCACCAACCCGAGATATCATCTCCTTATTCGTAGGGTTATCCCTCATCCCTTCAGTTAGATCATCATAATTATGCATGACATCTATCACTGGCATGTCATGCATCTTAGCTAACCCAACAATGTTTGATGCTTTATCTTTGTTTATTTGTGGCCATAAGATAGTATCCTTAATCTTTTGGTAGAATGATCTCGGTTCCTCTTGCTTAATCACTGGTATATCATTAGGATCTTCAAGCGTAACAATTCCTTTAGACTTTCCACCTGCTGGTGTATAAGGTACATACGTACCAAACTTACCAGGTACACTTTTACTCTTAGTAGCTACAACACTATTTGCAGCTGGATCATACGGTACGTATGGCATAATAACTCCTCATTATTCTAATGAACTTGGCATGGTAAATTGTTTACCTAAAACAAGATCTCCTGAAGCATCTTTTTTAAATCCACCCTTTTTATCTGGGAAAACCTCAAACACACCTCTACCAGGAATATACTGGAGCGTCTTACCTTTAGCTGATGGTATAGCAGAAGCTCTTTGCAACATATGATTGATTACTTTAACATTAGTACCTACAGGATCAGCTATTTTATTACCCATGAATAATGGATCTGCTGCTTCTAAAGACTTAATTGATTCATCCCAAGCCTCAGGGCTTAATAATTTAGCAGTCATCTTACCTTTAGCTGTTCCGGTAGCAGTAGCCTCAGCCTTTGCTTGTAACTCATCCATACCAAGATTAATATTTACTCCACCTTTACCAACTGAAGTCAAATCTTTACCCTTTAATTGATTCACATCTTTAGTTGATCCATCTTTATACATTATTAAGTATTTACCGGTTTTAGTATCCTTATATAAATTATCCATGCTACTGTTGTTGTCAGATAATGGTATATTATAACCCATATTAGCTGCACCCATGAGTGATCCTAAAGGAACATCAACATTTGTTCCCTTAGGTCTAACCATAACATTTTTAATTTTATCAAACTGTACTTTAGCTTCATCTAATTTAGTGATTTCCATCTGCAGCTTTTTAGAAAGTAAATCATTCTTTGCAGCTGTAGCGTCAGCCATTTTAGCATTAATATCTAACCTTCTTCTTGATAGTTCCAAATCAGCTATCTTAGCTTTCTGATCAAATTGCTCCTTAAATTGTTTGAACTGCATATCACGTTTTGTTTGCATATGGTCTATCGCCAATTGCTTAGCTCGTTCTTGCTGATCACTTAGAGATTTAGCCATATTGTAGTTTAACGTATCATTTGCTCTCTCATTCTCTGCAACCTGCAACATCTGCGCAGGGTCCATACCATAATAGTCTGACTCACCTAATGATTTTAACACAGGAGTTCTAATGTCATCAGCCATATTATTCACCTGTTATCCCAAGGTCTTTAAAGAATTTACCAAAGAAATCATCTGATTGTGTAGTGTCTAATGGGTCTTTACCATCACCAGTCTTCTGTGTTGCTCCTACCAAGGGTGTTTGAGGAATGCTTGTAGGTACAGATAGTGCCGAACTATCAGCCCCAGAGGATGTTCCAGTCAAGCTGATTAACGCTCCTGTTTCTGGATCAAACTTAGCACCAGTCAAGCCCGAGTTAGGATCACCCAAAGCTTTTATGATTGAATCCATATTAGCACCTTTACCACCAGAGGTTTTACCCAATGCTTTAGCTACAGCCTGAGCTTGGATAGCACCTTTAGTAGCTCCGCCCACAGCACCTGCAAATCCATTAGGGTCCATCCGTGCCCCAAGATCTGCCATGAAGGACAAAAACATTGGATTCTGTAATAAATTTCCTGGAGAACTTCCCATACTCTGAGGAGTTAAAGGATTCACAGCACCAGCAACATTATACACATCAGTGTTAATTGGGTCAGCCATTATATTTCTCCTAACCAAAATTTGATTTCTTTATTCCTACGGTTAATGATACCCTTAGATCGCATAAGCTTACCGTTTATAGTTTCCTTACACCATTTCAACATACCCCTTGGTACGAGGTCAAACCTATTCATATGTATAGACTTAACTGCGCTGATCTCACTATTGAATGCACCATCACCTATGTTGAAGGCAAACATTACAAGTGCATCAAATTGGTGTTGTTCCAACTTTACTTTGATCGTATTATTTACATCTTTAACAAATCGTGTAAGATCAATCTTAAGAATTTCCTCACACTCTTGTTGAGTAATTCCTGTTTTGTATGCTATCCCATGGATCTTTCCACTAAGCTTTTCTGCTGGAGTGATAAGATGGCCTACCCCAATATGATCTTTACCAGACACAGGTTTAACCTTTAATATACAACCCTCTAAACCTGTTAGATACTTCAATGCTTTATTACTAATTTCCATTTGATCCTCCTATAAATAAGCTTGTGCTGCACCAACAACGCCACCAACTCCTGCTCCAATTGCTACACCGTATGGTCCGGCACTGGTACCCATTTGTGCCCCAATATAAGCACCAGCAGCAGCTCCTGCCATAGCACCACCGATAGCTGATTGTGTTGTGGATGGTCCTTTATTACCAGTTGACGTAGTACCACCAGCAATACTTGCCAAAACGTTAGCAGCTTTCTGATAGATTTCAAAGGCCCATAAAGCTTCAAATTGATCTATATCAAGATTCCTATCTGACTCTTCTTTATATGCTATAAGAACTAATCTGTTAGTTTCTATAACAAGAGCCGCATTTTTATTATCTCGCTCTAATCTAAGCTGAGCAGCCAATTTCCTTGCCTCAAGCTTTTCCTTTATCATTCCACTTGCAATAACAGTTCGGCCAATAACAAATGACGAAGAATGCACAGCATTTACATTTCTCATACCAATATCAAATGCAGTAAGTTCTGCAGCTATTTGATCAGTAGTGTCTAATGATGCTATGTAAGCATCCAAAGCATCAAGAGTAACTTCACTGTTAGAATTAAATGTAGTAACTGAGCCTAACATATTTGCTGCTTGAACAGCTGGGTTATAAGCACTTGCACCTGTCCAAGGATTGTTTACAAAACCATCATTAAGTAAAGATGTTATGTCATAACCAGAAGTTATTGACTCCATTCCTGTGCCATCGCTGGCACCAGAAGCTAACCAGTCAGCTTGAATAATCTTTATATAATTAGGATAATCTACTGCACCACTTGATCCACCTGATCCACTCATAATAACCTCCCTTAAATTTCTAATGCAAAAAAAGTATAGTCAGTATTACCATTTAATTTTTTAACCAAACTAATAATCCCGCTATTACTTGTATACCCAGTAATCTGTGTGCATTTTAAACTCTTAGCATATTTCTTCAAAGCAAGTAATGAACGAGCTAAATCTTTTTTGTCCAAAGTCTTATACGAATAAACTAAATATATAAGTAAATTCTTATTATTACTTGAGTCATCATATTGAATAGTAGTAATTATACATGCCTTTAAAGTTTCATGCTCATCAAACACAAACCAACATTGATACACACCAGTCATCAAACTATATAGAATTCTACTATATTTCCCCTCCTTATCAGATAAAGGTGATGGTGCTGCATTAAGTGCTTCTTTAATAATCTGCCAATTACTACCTATTTGTTCAACGGTTAATTTGCCCACCATTCCAACTCCTATCAGCAATAGTCTGTTGCTGGTTTTGAATACTATTATCTGTTAATTTAATACCTATTGTAAAATAAGTAAAATTTAATTCAGTAGCATCAACTATCTTAAACTCCATTATTGCCTTGTTAGCAGCTATACCTAAATAACCATACCCAGACTTATTAATAGCTATCCAGGGAGAATATCTTATATCATTACCGTTATTATAAAACAACTTAACTCTGGAAAATACATTACCATCTGTTTCAATACCCAGTTCTACGAACTCATAATTTTTAATAGCTACAATATTAAAGTCTAAAACATCTGAACCTACATAAACATTATTGTCTATACCAACATTGTTGTAACATCCATAATATGTAGTATCAATTAATATTAAACCAGTATAACATTTGGAACATTCATACAACCCAAAAACAGTAAACACATAACTCTTAACACCATCAGATATATGAAATTCATTTAGCTTTACATCATGAGTAATTATAACATCAGATAATGTTAGATTACTTAAATGTTCCTCATAACCAAGTTCTAAAATCTTACCATCTTTGATTAACCAAAGTTTATGGTCATCACTAATACATATTTGTTCAGCATCTCCTGCAGCTAAATTCTTATTGGAGATTCCAAAACTAGCTATGGCAACATAACTAAATGCTGCGCTCTTACCAGATGGTACTAACATAGCTATACCATCTTCACCATAAAAAATAACACCTGTAGGAGAGCGCAAACATTTAAGAATTCTACCAATCCTCATATCAGCATTACCAGCTTCGAGTTTAGTATCAGTGGTAAATGTTAAATCTCCTATGTTGCCCCAAATAGCATAGCGTTCATCTAATGAATACCAACTCGATGTAACTCCGCCACCAAATAACTGGCCATTAAAATCACATACACTATTAACCTGAGGGATTATATTATAATCAACTTCTGCCCAAAGTAATGTGTCTACATCAATGTGATATGTCTCAACAGCATTATTGAATAACACATAACTACCAAAGTCCACAACATCCCATGAGCTCCCAGCACTGTGGTTAAACACCAATGTCCTTGCCCAACTACCATCTAATCTGTACATAGCAGTTTCTGTAGCTAAAAACACAAATCTTTCAGTAAGTATTAGTTTAGGCCAAGGCCAGGTAATAATATCCACAATAGGATTAGTTACACTTATAGGTAATTCTAAACCATCATTCCCTATTCTAAGATTTAAAAGCTGCGATAACATCTGAGAGTTCGGAAGATGGTTTTTCTTCTTCCATAATCCCTGATTCAACTGAAATGTCTTTCTGTAACCGAGCATATGTTTCCTCCAATTCAGACGCTACAACAGTTTGAAGTTTGGCATTATTAACATCAAGAGTAAACAATCCAGATAACCAAATACCAGAACACACCATATCCTTATTTACTAAGTCCACAGATATGATTGTTCCAGCTGGGATGGATTTACTGATCATTGATTGTTGTAATACTTTTTTACCCGGCACAAGAATCTTTTCACCCGTAGCATTTGGATACTTAAACATTATTTCTATATCCACATTATTTATCTTATCCGGCAATGTCTCTACCAACATACATACGTTTGATATCTTACCTGAGACTGGAAATAATTGTTTATATATATTCCCGTTGTATGGTTGCTCGATGTATGCTGATATCAAACTTGGAGGAACAAAAACTCCAACAGCTTTATTACTTCGTTTGGCTAAATGAGATATGATTCTCTCCAAAGATTTAAACTTCTCTTCAGTATTAGCACCCTTAATCTCTATTTCTTTTCCCATCATCCCTCCAACCTAACAATTTGATTAGTATCATTCTCTATGAAGTCTTTCTCCAGTCCGAACAATGCAGATGATATACTGTTGGTCCAATCATTAACTCCTTGAGAATTTCTGTAAGCAGTCTCTAATGCTCTCATGGCTGACATGATTAGGATCTCTTCCTCATTAACTGTCCACCAATTACTATCTGCATCCAGAGTTAATTTCTTTGCCATAAACTTTCCATGAATCTCTATATGATAATCCCCATCTGCAGGTGGCATACACACAATAGCATTATATTCATCTGAGTTTTCTATCACATCCATAAACTCTACTATACCATCCGTATCGCTATCAGAATCCATATTAGGATTGCGCACACATATGGGAGACCAATACACAGGCTTAGCATTAGTAGTAGATACAAAAGCAGTTGGATACTCTTCGACCATTTCATCATAACTTAGATACTCCAATTTTATCCGCTCAGTAGTGTCACCAATCCAAACAGTATCTATAGTTCGCATGTCTTTAAACGTACAATAAAATTTTCCGCTTGATAATTTTCTAAACACCTTACCTTTTTGGGCTGCAAAGTCAACCTGTTTCTCTAACCACTTTTGCCCTCTCTGTATGTAGATATTAGCACCATTGTCCACATAATCAATAGTATCTACAACAAGATCATAACGCCCAGATTGTTTTATAAATTGTGTCCGTACTTCTAATAAGTTCATAATAATCCTATTGTAGATTGGAGGAGTAAGTATTACCCTACTCCTCCAATCATCAACTAACCGTTAGTATTAAACCCAGACATAAAGCCACATGCTGCGATATCATGGAACTCAAGTCCTGCCTCAGTCAGATACTCTTCATTCTTACCGTCGATACGACCTGCACCAGTATTCTGCTGATCACCTTCTGCGAAGAATGTAGTATCATCGATATAACGATACATCAGGTTCTTAGGTTCAAACAGTACCGCAGAATTCCTGAGAGAGGTCTCAAGATTAAACAATGGATGCGTAACGAAGTCTACTATTCCAAAGTTAGTAGTCCACCTCTGTACCTGCAGACCATAATCAGAAGTGGTAGGTACGAATTCGAACTTACCATAATACTTGATGATCTTACTAATACCGAGCAATGCACCATTACCACAATACGCCATACGGACATTACCACCTCGACGGAAGATCTGCTCAAGGATAGTGTCAATCCATTCCTCACCCTTATCCAGCCAGGTAGAGCCAGCATATGCAGTAGGGAAGTGACTTACCACACCAGAATAATCAGAATACACATCAGGATAACCGCCGAACGTACCATGTGCAATACCACGAATAGCAGTAACCAAACCCATCGTAGTACGCTGAGGCTGACCATTAGCACCAATAGACTCAGACGGATAGCCAAAGAGTATAGCTTTTTCCATCTCTACCATGTGCTGCTCAAGACATTCCATCTTAGCAGTTTGATAAGAATCACCAGTTCTCAACCGGGTCTTCATAGCAGTACGAGTCATACTCAGTGAGTTTCTAAAGATCTGAGTATAGTTGTACCATTTTTCAGGATCACTGGTAATCGCTGAAGGCATAACAGCGCCTTCTGCATTAATATTACCAACAACCAGAATACGATCAAAGGCACTATCAGGATCGCCAGTAGATGTCTGAAGAGCCTTAACAACTGCGTAAGAACTCGCACCATTCTGTACCACGCCAGTTACGATGCAGTTAGTATTCTCTGAAAGATCTGTTGAGTTAATGAGCAGAACCTGATGACCTTCTCTCATAAACTTACTGGTAACCTCTGCCATCTTAACATACATAATCTGACCTACTGTAATCGCAGCACCATCATTAGCAGTGCTAAGATCAGCAGATTTATAGATTCCCGTAACCGCACCACCCTGATTACGATAGGTGTTGGTCCACCAGTTGAATTCAGGGTCATCAGTTTTTTCACCCTTCATTGCACCAAGCAGAGCAGTTAGAGGAACCTGACCATTCTGGTAAAACTTAAGAACTACCTGTCTCCAGTTTTTAGGTCTCTGATCTGTTACCCAATCGTTATTTCCACGCATTCCATAAAAAGATGAGCTCATATTAATTGTCTCCCAAAGATGTCCAAAGGACGGTTATTGTGCCGTTAAGAATAAGGTTGGTTGGTGTTGATGTTACATCATGATCAGCGTCATCTACCAGCATATTAATATAAAGATCAGATGCTGTAGAATGACCATCAATTATTGCATGCTCAGTCGATGTACTTACACAATCAGCAGTTGTCACACCGGCTACCGCTTGAGGTGTAGCGGTATTGGGAATAATATTCTGTTCGGTGCTTGCCAATGGAGTTGCACCATTATCAGCAGCCACAGTACCCAAACCAATATCACCATCAAAGTCAGCATTAACACCTGCTGCTGACAATGTTACTGCAAGATCTGCACTCGCTCCAACTGTGTATAAATACCCCTCAGGAAAGTCATAAATCTTAAGTGCTCCATAAGCAGTAACACCCGCATTATCTACTAATACAACAGGTGTATTTACAAGAGTAAATACTGCTTTATGAAACACACCATCACCAAGCTCAACTACAGTTACACCAGTCCCAGCAACAGCACCAATATTATTACCCGTGGTTAGAGCACCTGTAACTGCCAATGCTGCTACAGTACCACCAGCAGTAGTAATAATCGTACCGGACTGATCAGGCACAGTTATAGTTCTTGCACCCGTAGGATTGGTAAAAGATATGGTGGTTTCATTCCCATCAGCCACACTACCCTCCGCAACAATACCATTACTTGCAGTCCAAACACTATTAACTACATCAGGAGCATTGGTTGCCAGTGAACTTACTACCACCGAACCAGTTGCTCCAGAAGGAATGGTTACTACTGTATCCACTGCTGGATCTGTAGCAGTAATGGTTGTCTCAAAGTCATTTGCTGTACCTTCAAATGCTATTGACGTACCAGATATCATGCTTGAGCCAAACGTAGTATCAAGCAACACAGTACCTGTAGTGTTAGGTAGTGTGATTGTCCTGTCTGCTGTTGGGTCAGTCACAGTTATTGTAGTCTCATAAGCATCTGACGTAGCACCTTCGATAATAATACCAGACGATTTAACTGTAATATTAGTACCATCTGTATCAATGCCTGCTTTATTCAAATCTCCCTTAAAGTTAGCGTATGTAACAGCCACTGTAAGAAAGGTAAAAATAAATACGTAAATTACCTTTTTCATTCAGATCCTCCTTACGCGATATTATAAGTCAATACCATCCAAGAAATACCATTAGACATAACACACAGATAATCACCAGCCGCATCAATAGCCACAGCTGCTGCGAGATTGATAGTTTCTGTGGTTGCATACAAATGATCTCCCTGAGCAATTACATCCACACCATTACCAGTAGCATCTACTGTGTGAATAGTATAAATCTTCCCTGCAGCTTCAGACACAGGAGGTAGGGTGATAACCAAATCCGTATCTACCAAGTTAACTGCATGTACCACCAACTGATTAGCCGTTAGTGTCGTGTTAGTTGAAATAATGCTGAACTGATCTGTGTTCTGCTCAGCGTGAATCCGAGACTGATTGTTAACTACTTGCATTTTAAATCTCCTTGTTTACATGATTGCCATTAGATCTGCTATCTCTTTCTCAATACCAGCTAAATCATCAGCCGGGCCACGCTTGGATACTGCCCTAATAGATTTGTCTACCAAAGCAGGTTTAACAACTTTACCTGGTTTCTCACCAGTAGAATTCTCTACCTTCTTAGCTATACCTAAAGCAGTTCTTGTTAGTTCTGCAACCTTATCAAAGAACTCAGCCTTAGGGATTCCGGGAAAATTTTCCTGTACAAACATAGCAGTTTTTGCCACAGTTTGTTTGTGCTCTGAAAGATCAGAGTGTTTACTATAAAATGTACTTGCAGTCTCCTTAGCCTCTACCTGTTCAATAACATGCTTTTGAATAATTGCTGGAATGTTCTTATAGAGCGTAGCTAAAATAGTATCCCTATCAGACTTTCGGACATTATCCATAGTCGTACTGAACCAAGATTTAAAAGTATCCTCATCTCTAATGATCTCAGAGATATCAGAATCCTTAAAAAAATCTATATCCTGCATCTCAGTAAATACCGGCCCAGTGTCTTCATCCTTAATTACTTCTGGAGCCTTAGCGGTTTTAAGTTCCGCGAGCATGGCCTTAAGCTCTGCGAGTTCTGTCTTAAGATTTGATACCTCATCAATTGGTTCACCTGAATCTGTTTCGTTCAAATCTGAACCGTCATTAGTACCATCGTCAACATTACTCTCATCAACAACAGGTTTCTCAACCACCACATCTTCATCCTTAGATGTGCTTGATAGACTATCCATCATTGCTTGAATCTCTTTGGTTTCCATACATCTCCTTTTATACTACCGCAACTGTTCTCATTGATTCCTGCCAGTAACCATCACTAATTCCGGCTACGCCACCTACATTAATAAACACCAACACATCACCAACCGACGCATCAAAATCCTCAAAAGCATTAAGTCTAAACACACCTCCTACAGTTCCAACAGCATCATTAACAACAGATAGATCTGCTGACCTAAAATTAATAATCTTCATCATACCATTTGTACCATCTGTAATGGTGGTCAAAGCAGCTGTTCCGCTTAGCATAATAACTTCTACCGGCGCTGCAGATAACTCAACCCCCACAGCTAATGATGTAGTAGATGCGCTGTAGGTAGTTATATCTGTTCCAGACGTCACAGCTAAAGTATTACAGTACTCTCTTGTCTCCCTAATAATACTTCCATAAGTAGATAAAAAAGTATTTGTTGCTGGTAAATTTGCATCAAGCATATTCTTAATCCTTATCCTCTGGGGTTAACACGTCCACAATCTGTAACATCTCACGTATGCATCTTATCCTACCTCTTAACTCTGGAGCATCTTCACGTTCTAAATGCTCCCATGAATCTAACAACCATACGTTTAATGTATCAGATATATCTTGCCATATAACACTTTTCTTAAACTCCAGTAACTGATTCCTCGTACTACGTGGTGGAGTATTCTTTAGGCTATCTATAAACTCAGGTAAATCCATACTCATTCTCCCATCGGTACAAGATTACCAGCTTGAACCTGTTGGCGCACCATATCATCTGGCATAACAGTAGCTTGAGTCTGCGTATACTCTTGAGTCTTAGCTCTGGTAAAATCATCCACATTCTTTTCCCCAAGTTCTCTTGCAATATGTTTAAAGATCCTAACCACATCAAACTCTTTATTCATTTCTGGGTTAGTCATAAGAATATCAAACAACCTAAGCCATGCCTCAGAGGATTGATTACCCGGTATACTACCGTTCCGACTAATAATATCATAATCTATCTTAAGATCATATGGTGAAGCTTTGAGTACTCCATTCTTAGCTTTAGCTGCATACTCTTTTTCCAGGACTGCTGGCCAATCACCTGTAGCTTTAACATATGTGTCTTTAGTCATGAGTTGTTGAGTATGCGCTGCGAAGAAATAAGCGATATCATTCATACCCATAACAGACATTAGCATAGTCATTTTGTTTAACCTACTGATGGCTGATTGCCTTGTGCCGTTGAATTCTGCACCAGTAAGTCTTTCTGGCCCACCTTGACGAAGACTTCCCATCATCGCCTCGTCAACACCAGACACATGGTTCATAAATTGTACAATCCAATTAACATCGTTAATATTAGACCTTGTTATGTCTGTAATTGCAAGTTGATGAACCGCATCTTTTACACCTTTACCCCAGGCAGGTCGTCTTGTACGTATGAGCTTTCCTGGCTCTGGTGATTGTAAATCCTTCATGTTTAACATAAATGGATCTACTATCAACATATCATTTACTGCCTTCCTAACATTAGCAATATGCGAATTGAATAAGAAATCCGTAGTAGTCTGCAAACCCTTTAACATCTCAAGTCTTGACAACGGAGCTATACTATACCCATCGTAGTCAGGCGCAATAACGGATATAGGATACATACCGTGAGTCAATCCTAATGGCTTAGCCCTAATAACCACACTATCCGCTGCCACACTAAACAACCACTTCTCTGGATATTCAGACTCACCAAGTTTCCAATCCTTAGGAACAAGGTTAACATACATGTGTATAACGTCTGTCATATCGATAGAACTAATAGCATCTTTATCTGGTTTATCTCGTTGGCTATTAAGTACTCCGGATCTCAAAGACGATATACCTTTAAGATACCTAACGTTAAAATAATCCTCATTAGCTTGTTCTTGAGATAATAGGTTTATCCTTGAGCTTTCTTCAACCCATCCGTAGAAATCACCTTCCTGTATCTTATGGCACGATACATTTGGATCAGGTAATATTTGGTAAGGATCAATGTTTTCTAACTTATTACCTTCAAACAATATAGCATTTTCTGTTACAACCGTATCTGCTGATCTACCAATGAAGCGTTTAAGCTCATTTAGGATGCCAGAAGATGGTTGTTTATAAACCGTACCCCGTCTTATATCCCATCCCGGTGCACCAATACCTATACCATAACTCAAAGCATCTGAGATCATAGTATGGATGGCTAAGGCTACCTTTGTTTTCTCACAATCCATTTGAATCTTTTTCTGTAGGAGGATAGCACCAACTGTGTCCTCTGGACCTGTACCAGCATACTGAAAAATGGGATCTTGCACCAGCGCTGACATAGCATAAGTAAGTAGTGTCTCCTTAATAGCATAGGTATAAGGGAATACAATACTTGTAGGTTTACGAGAATCTTTATTTTTTACTTTAATCTCCTCATCATCCTGCACCTTATATGCAGTGAGGATCTCATCCATCTCTCTCCACGAACCATGACGCTGAGAAATAATAGATGATGATTCATAAGCTCGTTCTGTTATCTCATTAATAATAAACAAAGACAAATCACTTCCCGGCCTAAGATCAAGATCATCAGGATATTCATATCCAAGATCACCTTGAATGTTCAACCCAAACCTATTGTTATTATTAACATTACCTCTAATTACAGGTGGCATAATATTATCCTATTTAGTTGAAATGGTTCTTGAACCTGGTGTGTCTTTTTGGTAATGGATGCCATATGTCAATAGCACGACATCCCCGGCATCCCCGCCGGTTCTCGCAATTGTGAGCGCAAGTTGTGCCGAAAAAGTTGTTGGGCCTGCGAATGCCGCGCCTATCATCTTAAGATTGTTAGCCCCCGCAGTTGTCCCAAGCTCGGCACTCGTTGCGCTTACAACTACACTTCCACTTGTTGTTCCTGTTGTTTCACTCAGACGCCAGTAAATTGTGAACTCGACTCCCGTTGTTCCTGCACTCTCGCCGCTTTTCAAAAATGCATGCCCGTGGGGAGTACTATTCACCCCAAGCTTTCCTGGGTGCGGATATTCGGCAGTAGACCCACAAATTTGATTGTTCGCGCTTGTAAACTCGCTGTAATAGCAACCGCCTATCAGAACATCATCGGGTCTTGTAGCAACTGGCCCGCCTGATCTTGTTGGGTCGAAATTAAGATCCTCATAAACCACCGTATCATAAACGAGTGTTTTTGCTGCGCCGGTTGTTAAATGCAGGTCACTTGGGGCTACTTCATCGGTTTTAATATACCCATCTGTGCCGTTATAATAAATCGATAGGTCTTTTCCTGCTCCGAGTAAAACTTTATTGTTATCTGCACTTAAAAATAGGTTTCCACCGACTTCAAGCCGTTCCGTTGGTGTCGCTGCGTTTATGCCTACTCTTTTATTCGTATCATCCCAAACAATCTCAGTTGTCTCAGTGTGTTTCCATGCGCCTGCTACATGATCCCAGTATAACAGCTGACCATTAGCAGTGCCTTCTTCCAATACAGATAACGCAGTTTCAAGATCATCCAACCTAACTACATCTGTTAGAGCCACCGGAGGATTAATAACAGTAATCTGCCCATCAACAACTACACCTGCCTGATACTCAGTTACTACACCATCAGGATCCATTACAGTAACAGCATCATCATAAAAAAACGGACCTAATGAACCAAACCATACTTTTCTAATAGCCATTATGCAACCCTCCAATTTTGTAACTCATCTTCACAGTCATCATAAAGACTTGCATATTCATCCTCTTCAATTTGATCATCTTCCTCGGAGTATAATGGCTCAAAGAATCGGTTACCAATATCAAGAAGCTCTACTACATATGCTGTTGCATCCATAACGTCGAGTTTCTTTGCCCTTGGAAAACTCATAAGTTGAGTTTCTAACACTCCACATACAGCTGGATTATGATATATAGTTCCTTGCCTATAGAATGGAGCCAAACAAGATATACGTTTTAGCTTTCCTTTTTGATCCTTATCACCAGCTCTTGCTTTCAACCATACAAGTTCTATCCTAAGGTTGCGCTTAGTAATCTCATTTTTTACTGGTTGTTTTATGAATTCATTTAATGATGTTTCCTCAATAGCTAAACATTTAGCATTAAGTCTTATCATCATGTTAAACATATTATCATAAAGTTCATCAGGATAAAACTTACCATTATGTATATCAGCTATATATAACTTATTATTCTTAGTATCTATACCTATACCAACTATAGCTGAATCATCTGCATGTAACTTTACCGTCTTAGCTGGATCAACAATAACTACATATTCTATATTACGGTTTTGAGAAAGTTCCATCGGATCGTAATACTTAAAATACTCTTTTCTAAAAACTGCATCCTTAGCAGCTACAGGTAGATTTCTAAACTCACGATAGAATACATCAAGCATTCCTTGTTGTTCATGATAGTCATAATCCTCTTGCATCTTTTCATCAGATATTAATTCTGGAACTCTTGATTTATTATTATCATCACATAACTCTAATCTTACAGATGCCCACTTAGGAGAATCGAGTAAGTCTTGCAGCAAACTATCTTCATGCTTAAGAGTGTCTATATACAATATCCTATAGTTATGAGAATACTGTGATACAGCTTTCAACAATGTTGCGTGAAACCATTGTTTAATTGCCTTACGATATTCTGGATTCTCAATCAGATCATCATCCTCAAGATCATCTATAACAAAAATATCTGGTCTCTTATTATCAAATACCAAACCACGAATCTGCTGACCATAACCTCTTGGCATTACTAAACTATCATATGCTACCCAAGATTTCTTACTAAAACTTTCCTGGAACTCCCCGGGCATCGAGGTTGGTTTAACTGGGCCAAATAACTTCTTTATGAGATTATTACTTGTTAGATCTCTCTTCAAGTTTTCAGTCTGTAACAATGCAGCATCATGCGATTTAGATACATACGGTATAAAGAAAGAGTCCTTATATAATATTTGTTTTGCGACTTTAGTTCTAATTATACTTGTCTTACCTAAACCTCGTGGTGCTGCAATTGCTACAAACTTCTCATTTGAATCTGTAAGATTAAATATTTCATCGTGTAACTGTGTCATAGGACCAAAGAATGTTTCTGGAAATAATGTCTTACAGAACATCTTATCGGATTTATAACATTCCATAAGTATGTCATTAATTTCAGAATTTTGTATCATGATTAGTATTCTTCCTCTATGTAATTACCTAACTCATCTTGTATACCATCACCAAGTTCATCCATAATAACAGAGTCACTTATCGAATCTTCTATTGTACCAATAACATCTGTAACAATATCCCTACAGATATCTCTAATGATAGGACGAATAATCATATGCTAACCTCCTATTGATGGATGACAGCACCTTTTAAAACTGCTGCGCCGTGTATTCTTGTTGTGCTTGTCGGTTCTGTCCTTGTGATTGAAACCGTATCAGTGTCTGTTTCGGCTTCCGAGTCGGTTCCAGTCGCAGTTATCGTGTTTGCTCCGAGAGATAGAGAAACGCCCAAAGCTGTCCAGGCTTCCGATACCTCGTCAAATGTTCCGTCATCTGCTGTAGCTGCTACTCCGTTAACGTCAACGCCTGATCCGGTCAATTCTGAATCAGTTGTCAGTGTTCCGATAATCGTGATTGTTGCTGATGTGGTTGATTGTGATGCTGTTAATATTTCGACTATTGGAGCGTCGTATGTAGGTGCGCTGTCAAGATCCTCCAATGTCTCCCCTATCCTTATTCCATCAATCCACACATCCATATAACCTGGGCTTGCTGGGATATGCGTTGTTAGATTATTGAAGTTATCACCGAACCGAACAAAATTTATACCATAATCATCTGCATCCAGCGACATGGACGCTTGAACAGCCGGTGCAATAGACGTATCATTTGTTATTTCATTACCGTCTATCCACATCCTGAAATCGCCATCATCCGTTGTTGGTGTTGAACGGTTTTTAAAAAGTATTCTTATTGTGTGGAAGGTCTGTGCCTCTAAGAATGAACCGTCTGAGTCAAATGCGTTACCGCTGTTTGTCCATGTATTCAGCCTTCCGTATGATGTTAGTGGCACAAGGTTATCTGTGTATCTTTTCCACTCCCAATAGTTTAAACCTCCTCTTGGTGCATTCTGGCTGTCGCATGTTCCAGCGCCACCATCCGGGCAAGTCGGAGACCAGTAGAAGTCTGCAAGATAAAAGAAGGTTGACCACTTAGCAAGGTTGTATTCATCGGCCATAACTCCCCATATCCATATTCCTGAACGCCAATTTGACTCATCCGTCCATGTGGTGTTTTCTACTGGTTGAGTCTGGCCACCTGTTTTATCATAGTCTGTGGGGTTGAACCCTGTCCATACCCTGCCGAGTTTCCAGATTATACCAACACCGCCGCTTCCAGGGTTTCCGTTTTCGTCCCATTCACCATCCCACCAGAAGTCGTCACCTGTTGTTCCGAACTTGATTTTATATTCAACAACTATCTGTTGATAATTAGTATTCCCGAGCCATTTATGAATGCCAAGCTCATTGCTTAGACCTGTATACTTTACTATTCTGAACCGTAAAGCCGGAGAGTTATCAACTCCACCTGTTGTTTGTATCGATATTGTACCGGTAGAATCTGGATATTGGACCCACCCATTCCATGAATTAGCGTTTGTCCGTAAATTAGCGGCATATGCAGACGGCTCATAATTCGATATAACAGAGCCCCCACCGTCAGCTGCTGGATTTGTCGGGTCAAATGTCTGATCTGTTGTCCATGGGTAGAATGTTGTGCTTTGCCCCCCTACTGATGGAGTCCAGCCGGATGTGTACCCATTGAAATCATCTTCCCACAGAATTGCACCATGGGAAGGTGAACTTATCAGCACAATGAAGATGAAAAGGATTAATTTTCTCATTCAATCACCGCCGTTGAGATATGGATTCTGTCATAATAGATCGAGCAAGCATCACCACCAGCCCATTCTCCGAAGTTATAATATCTCACTGTGTAGTTGTCAGCCGTGAATGTTTGTGCTGCTCCACCGTCTACAGACATGCTTGATGATGCATTTTGGACAATATGCAAGTCCACCCTATGCCATGCGGATGATGTAATATTCACAAAACTTGAATAGCCAGCTCCTTGCATTCTGATCTGGTATTGACCGCCGTTATTAAATATCTCCCATTGTGCTGGCCGTTCGTAATACGGGGATGATCCTGCAAGTGTACCTATATTAACAGTGCTGCCGCTTGCCACATCTGCCGCATAAATCCAGAACGTGACGTAAACATCCGCCCTTGATGTTCCTTCGTCGATTGTTATGTAATTTGCCGCCCCACCGTTTATGCGAATAACACTATCACACAAGCTTCCAGGGTCGGTGCTTGGTCTTGCGGCATCTTCATTAACCGTTCCTGTTTCGGTTATTCCACTGACCGTTTCATATCCTGTTCCTTCGAAGCCTTCGTTAAACAGATTGCCAGATGCCGGGGTTGTACACGCCCCGCCTTGAGTACTATTATTTGTAACTGCTGCGGATACAATGGCTGCAAGATCGTCACCAGATCCGTTTTCCATAGAATCGGCTGTGGCCAAGAAATCAAAGTCAACTGTCTCTCCCAAATTAACCGTAGATGCCAAAGTCATTACGTGGGTATCTGTTGTGTCACCAGCCGCATAAGTCATGGCTATATCGTTGCCCGTTACGCTTGCGTCAACATTAAAATCGTCAAGTGTGTAACCTGATCCGTGTGAAACAGCCTGGTCAAAAACAAGGGTTAACGTTGTCCCGTTTGTGCCGAGCGTAGCGCTTGATAATATCGGGGCTGATGGGGTTGGATCTAAGGCATCTGTCAAGCCAACGGTTAGCCATTTAGAGGCAGTTTCACTATACACAGCAAGAGTAGTACCATTAACAGCTATACCACTTGAATGTGCAGAGTCTTCATAGGTCGGGAAAGTATCAAAGGCGAAAGAGCCAACCTCACTATACAAAGCAAGCCTTGATGTGGTACCATTTATAATGGCCGTTGGGTGTGCTGTTAAAAAACTGTAACCGTATTTCCCAACAAGTGAACCAACGAACGACGCATTGTTGTTTAATTCAAGCCATGAATCGCCTGTTCCGGTTACTGACAGTGAATTGAACACAGCATCAATCAACCCAAGCCCCATGATGCTATTGATGGAGTATCTATAATTTGATCCGTTAACCGTCTGACTTGTGTCGTTTGGGTCAACCCCTATGAAATAAACATCAGCGTTCGGGGTGGTGTTTTCGGTGTAGCTCGACATTTTAGCCGCATCAGATTGAATCGATACAGCAAGAAAAAACACAATTAAAAATACTCTTTTCATATTTAATATTCCTTGTAAATATGCTATTAAAATTATGGTGCTACCAAACTATATACTGGATGCCAGTTTGCCAGCCCATCCCACTCTAAAATAACGTAATGATTAACTGACGTAAACGTCAATACAGTAGGATCACCCAATATATGATTTGTAACAGACACAGTCACAGCGTTATCTACGTTAGACGCCTTAATAGTGACTCGTTGCCCAAACCTTGTGCCGTCTGCCAATGTTCCAGTGACGATTGCATTATCGGCATTCAATAATGTCATACCATAAGGATTGATGACTCCTGATGATGTCAATTCGTATATCTGGTTAGTCTCATATATCGACCCAGCTTGTCCCCATTTGATAGTTTTCAAAAATCTATCATCTTGGGTCAAAACAGTTATATCAGGATAGCCACCATAACGTAATTCGCCACCATATGGTGATCCTACAATAGCATACGATGTCGAAAAATCTCCATTGAAATCGCCCCTAAATTGCCTTACAGAGGTACTTGAACCCGAGTATGCACCAAAAACAAGTATAGCTCTTGTAGCCGTTAATGATGTATAATTGTGTATTCCACCGGTTATGCTTATGCCGTATATACGTTTACGACAGCCGTCTCCACGAGTTTGCGGGGTTGCATATGTGAAATGTGTTCCAAGGCGATACAAGTCGTAGGATGTCGCTCCACCTGCGGAGGCACAATATGGGTTGTTTATCGCTATATCACGGATAGTAACTGAATTATCATCGTCTGGCCCAGCGTCTATAGTAACTCCCACTTGAACGTTTTCGAATCGAGGGGAGTTAAATGTTAGGTTGTTTATTTTATAATCGTCAATCGCGTTTGTTGTCGGGTATATAAGCAACCCATATGTGCATGCCCCAAGGCTCACGCTATCCCACTGCCAGTAATTACTGGCTTCATCATGCCACAGTCCGATGGCATTCTTATCGAATGCGCAGTTAGTCCCCCTACCTGGATAGGTGTTTATCAGCTTACACCCGTTATAGAAATCGTATATAATAAGGTTATGCAGCCGTGCATTGAACGCATTCTGTACTCGTAACCCTGTTGTTGTTGTAGTTATCCCCCGATCAGGCCCATGTATTATAGCATTTTGGAAAATTAGTTGAGCGTTCTCTGAAGCACTACCTAAATCACCACTATCAATACTGCCAAATGTTACAGCTATCTGACTGCCAGTAAGAGCCGTAAAATCAAGAAGTGCATTATTGAAATCAATGTATATACTGGCTGGATTAAGTTCATCACGAGTTATTTCAAGAGGAGTGGTAAATACATAAGACTGCCCTGTGTAAGCTTGAAATTTAATACCTGATGATATTACATAATCAATCGCGTTTTGGATTTCTGTTGAGTCGTCAATAATATCTGTACCATTTGCTCCAAACATTTCAGGCGTAACAAAGCCATTTAATTGTCTAATCCATCGCCCTGTTGCAATACCGAATACTTGAAAAACAACTCCACCATCATCTGATGCTGTAGAATCCGCATCCCAAATAACTTTACCATGACCACCATCATTCATCGTGGTGTGATAGGTAAGATATCTAACATCACCGTCTTGTGTGCCTTCTAATAATCTGAGCTCAGCTACACCAAAAACATACTTAGTTATACGATCTAAATTAGTAGTGTCAAAACCAGTAATATCAAAATACGCATGATACATACCACTAACTGTGAGAACTTCATCACCAGTAATCTTATCTATAGATGTATCAGGATCACCCTTGATAGTAAGGTTACCACCTATGGTAATACTACTATCAATTGCCAACACACCTTTATCTTCAACAATAACATTAAAACCATACGTCGCAGGGTTTGTAATTGTACATGTGAAGCCCGGCATGATGTGGACAGTTACACCAGAATATGTACCAGCACCATAGGTGTTATCCAACGTAACGTCTTTAGTAATTCTAAGGGTAGCTGTCTTATTCGCGAGAGCTGTTAGACCAGGTTCTATATCAGTAAACCGTCTAACATCAACCCAGTTAGGATTATTTACATCTGTGATTAAAACATCAGGAATGTTAGTAGGTGCGGATATAGTACTAAAAGGAAATAGTAATATAAATAAAAATATGAATAACTTCTTCATTTAGGAGTCTCCAAGGCAGATACTATAGTAGGAATGGTTGTGTAATGTTTAAGTATAAAGTTAAGAAGTAATAGTGTCATAGTCCCGCACATACTAACAAGTATAACCAGGACCTTAACATGAATTTTATCTATAATGCTTTTAGTTTCATGTTGATTCGATTCTAAGATCGCTATAGATTTAACCATACCTGAATGCTCATTACATGGGCTCATGATATCCTCCTACTTAGCAAGAAGCACAACACATGTGCCAGAAGTAAAAGACCCTGTGGGAATACCAATGCGATATATAATCCCGTCAGTGACATCATCAATAGAGAATTCCGCATTAGCGGTGTAGGTATTAACTGATCGCCAATTAGAACCAGCGTCGAACGACCTTTGTACGTGAACAGTACCTACCCAGGTTCCAGAAATAGATCCAGTTAGCCTCCCTGCTTTCTCAGAATGAAAATTGTCTACAGGAGATATGGTGGAGGTAAATGTATTTTGGGATGTTATACTTGCAGTTACGCTAATCATAGTGAGGGTCTCCTATATGTGGTTACACTTTAAATATTTTCGTTCAAACTTGAACAGCCATTACTCAGAAGGATCAATAACCGCTTCAGGTATAACAGGAATGTCATCCTCGGATGGGAAATTCATCGTCATACGGGCTCTCTCCTTAATGCCGTCAAGTTCCTCTTTTGTGAGATGCAGATGCATATGGTCTACCTTAATATGTGGAACATACCCATTGCGGTCAAGCACATCCTTAGCAGCAGCCAACTGAACAGATGGTGATATTGTCTGATCCATACAAGCTTCAAGAGTTTCTAAAGCCTTTTGGTTCATCGCAACTAACTGCCGGCGAACATCGACAATATTTCGGTCTGCCTCATCATTTAATTTCTCTATAGATGCCTTACATAAAGGGTCAGCTAATATATTATATACTGTTCCTAATGACATGTTGGTTTGGTTGGCTATGTCAACTGGTGTCATACCCTCAAACTTTAACCGGGCTATTTCTCTATGTTGAGTTCGTAACTCGTCTAACATAATTAAACCTTTGTGAGCGGGGAAATGGTGATAGTTTTCAACTACTTATGTATGATCATATGATAAGGTGGGTGGTTAGTCAAGAAAATTCTACGTGGAGCGTTCACAATGGTGGTTAGCGCAAAGACTTGGTTGTTATCTAAGGTTACTAAAGGACTGTGAGTATTCTAAAAAATTAGAAATTTTGTAAATAAACCGACTACCCCACGTGGCAGCCCATCATCCCCCATTGAAAATACCGGCTGCGCCGGAACACCGTTCACGATTAGAAATAAAATCCGCAGGGTGAGCAACGTAATGAGCTGCAACAACCATGCCGATATGCCATCAAAGAAAACAGGCCTAATAAAAAATATTATAAATCAACCATAAAAAGACCATTGACAAACAGAATAGATACATATATATTAGAGTCAAAAGAACGGAATGGCAAACCCAAACAGGAAAGGAAAACAATATGGAACTAACGATAACTAAAGACACCTGCATAAACATGATTAAGCTACATAGTGCTATGGCAATAACAGAAGATGCAGTATATCATCTTGAATGTATCTCTGAATGGACTGATACACTAACGGAGATTGTTAATCAAGAACGTGTGACATTAGAGGAACTGGATAGACTGATAGTAAGGCTTGCAGTATAGAGTTCCCAACAAGGGAACAAGTGGCCTTGTGACCACATAGCAATACCACACATAAACCAAACAAAAACAAGGAGTTACACACCATGGCAAAATCAATCTATGAAGTACTAACAGACAGAACAATAGACGTAGAAGACAAAGGAAAGACCCTCACAGTATCATTACCCGATTGGATACCCTCAGACACACAGTATGAAAATGATAGTGATCTGGGAGCACAATTGGAAAGAGAAGGTTTGTTGCACATCGTTCTTCAAAGCGGTATCCGTCAGGAGCTGATAGCCCTTAGGGCCACCGTACGGCCTACAGGAAAGGAGCAAGCGTTTGAGCAAGGGGAATGTGAGGATAGAGCGTCAAAGTACCGCCCAGAAGCCCACAAGAGGCCAAATCAACCCAAAGCACCAAAGGTCGAAGCGTTGACGGTCAAACAACTCATGGCAGAACTGAAACGAAGAGGTATAGAAGTTTAACCACCGTACAAAAACGCCTGTGTAAGGTCTAACCTCACCAGACTTCCAAACAGGCGTTATAAGACTACTTCCTAAAGCCTTGACAGGGTAACACCTCTCAGGGCTTTTTCTTTTGACCTGCGGTCAATCTGACACTCTCACGGTTAAACCTGTCGCCTTTCCGCCATGCCTTTATATAAAGGATGCCAGAATAACCCGTGTACATGCCTGTGTACACCCTCAAAACACCTGTGTGTATGGTGTGTGTTGCCAGTGTACTCCCCCTTGGGGGATAGGGACCGAAAAGAGAAAAGGCGCTTTTAAAATTTTTTTATTTCATTATATATATTTCTCTATTAAAGAATTTTTTAATAAAGCTTTTCTCTTTTTAAAGGCCTTTCAAATTTTAACCCACCTACCCGCGAGGGGGAGTGTACCAGTAGCACACACTACACACACCTCACACCAACGTACACAAAAATCACACACAAAACCACTTGACAACCTCACACAACCCTGCTATAACCCTACATAACAACACAAAACAACCTGTCTCAACCTTGATACACCTGTCTCAACAAACATGATACACCTGAGACACTTAACCTGAGACACTTTAAAACACCTAACAATTTCAAGAGGTTACACAATGTCAAACACCACAACACACACCATCAGAATATCAAACGATGAACTAACCCGCTACATGGCAGCATTAGACCAAATTGGTTATGTACCCAAAAGTAAGGGGGACATAATGAAAGCTATGTGTAGATTATGGATGAACCAAAATAGTGATCCAAACGTCATGATTGAACAAAAACATATTGACTTTGTTAACGGGAATAGGCCCAGTAATAACAATGTGTTATCAAAACCAAAAGAGGAAAAATCATGGTTAGGGTTTTTTCCTCAAGAAGATAAACATGCAGCGAATTGTGTATTCGCACATATTACAGGTGGCCATGCGAATGTGGAAGAAAACCTAATGTCAGACGATGAAAAATTAGTAAGAATAACCCAAAAATTAGTAGATCTAAGGGTTATTGATGGACCGAAAAATGATATATCAAAACCAATAGTAAAAACACATGAGATTGTTACTATACCCGATAGGTATAGACTAATCTCAGATGAGGAGAAACAAGCCATAAAGGATAAAGAAGAAAGGGATTTAAAAGCCGTGATGGAACAATTCAATAATGGAACAGCACTACCAGAAGAGGAATAAAAATAAATATGAAAACTAAAACATGGTTTGAGTATATATCACGGAATAATATACAGTTTGGTGTTGTATCTAATAGATTAAGCTTAAAGTATGGCGAATGGATAACAAAAAACTTATACAAAGCACTTAAAAAATTCTTTTAAAACAATAAACTAAAAGGAACTATTATCATGACACAAACCATCAGAAAACAAAACAGATTAGACCTTGACGTTAGAAATACCCAAATCCGCCACGCGATAATATCCACATGGGCTGAGAGAGTGATAAGAAACATTGAACCAAAAAACACAAGGTTTAAAATCTTCAAAAGTGCTAACAAAAAAGTAAATGCTAAACCATCCTGCACCATTATAGTAAAGGATGGAAATACAAGAATACAGTTCAATGTGCTAATCCAAACCATCAAGGCTCACGGCGGAATGGACCAATACATCACCGATCTGGGTATGACCTTAATAGGAGTAAACTACTAATATGAAAACATACTCCATAGATGATAACGGCACAGTCGATCCACTCTGCATGGTGTCATTTAACAATACAGTGCAAACCATATATTATCCATACACAAGACATTGTTTGACGGATAGTAAATTTACCATCATTCCAATGTGGTATGAACGAGCAAAAATGATAAAGTTAATAGACCATGAACTTGATAGTTATTAAAACATCATTTAAATCACTCCAAATAGGATAAACCAAAAAGATATAGACTATATGGTTTATCCTATTAAGAGGTATTTAAAATATAACTAAAACCCAAAACAATATAACTAAAGGAAAGAATATGAAACCACAAAAATTAACCAAAGAACAAGCGTATGAAGCATGTGCAGAGATGTGGAACTTAATAGCAGAGAGTGGGTATACAAATAAATCACAAGCATTATGTGCTAATTATGATGGTAATTTTCCAGTATATCAATGCTTTGCATGTGAGGTGAATAAAGATAGTTGTTTAAAATGTCCTTTCTGGAGATATACAGAAATAGGGGACAAATATAACTCTCATGGTTGTATAGTCAGTACCTCACCATACTCACGTTGGACAGATACTCATTTAGATTATCCTATCTTGGCTAAACAATACGCGATAGAAATAGCCCAATTATTTATAGACACCTTAAATTAAGGAGA
>ERZ1292632.337-Hain-H43-01um-R2-337-length-48494-cov-33_pt1 | contig 48494 bp, 65 predicted proteins | sample MGYA00564407_ERZ1292632 | MGnify/ENA primary metagenome ERZ1292632 (study PRJEB36523, sample SAMEA6512637) | groundwater metagenome | collected 2019-01-08 | study: AquaDiva: Metagenomics assemblies of 32 groundwater samples | reverse complement strand
CGTTCAAGCAGAAGCACCCCCCGCCCATCCACTCTCATCCCGTGTCGCCGGTGGGCATACTTCTTATCTCTTCTTTGCCACTTCTCTGTTGGTCGCATCTTGACTGTTGTGGGCGGGCCGGACTTGCACCGGCTCTCCGTGGCTGCGCAGAGGGCTTTGCCATCGTTGGGTAACGCCCAACGCATGCGCTTTGTCCACGGCGTCTGTTGTCATTGTGCGTGTCCTATATTCACGCCGCCACCCATTGCGGTTTGATGTGAGTTCTGTGGGCGGGCCGGGAGCCCGTGCGATACACTGATCCTTCATCGCCCCTTATCCCGACGTTCCGTCAGCGGTGCATCGGTGTGCCTTTCGACACGCCGCCACCCACATTCATACATCATATCATACTTTGAACTTCAAGTCAAGCCCCACCCTCGGCTATGTCCTTCCAGCGGCGGGCCTCTTCTTCCCACCCCTCCGCTATCTTCCTCCAGTTATCACAAGCCTTGTTGACCGTATTGAATGCGCTCTCCCAGCTGGCTCCCTGAGTTGAGTATCTTCCCAAGAAATAAGAACCAAACGCCAGTACCACCAGTAGCACTAATCTGAATCCGTCCACCCACGTATCCTCTCTAAGGCCTGCTCTCGTCTGTAGCGTAGTGTTGCTTCATATTTTTTTCTGTTAGAGTGCATTAGCATATGATCCTCGTGGCACAATGGCGCTCGGTTGGAAAAATGCCACCACCAGTCGGGGGCTAAGCTGCGGGGCACAATTTCGTGGGTAGTGGCCCCACGCCTCACCCCACACCACACGCACATCGGACCATCTGCCTCTGGCGGAGTAAAAGCTGCCAGGAGTTCGTGGTCTAGGCGTGCGATCTCACCATCACTTGGTCTGGTCAACCAAATACTCCAAATCCTTTTCTGGATAGAACCACACATCATTGATGATATGCCCTATGCCATGTATTTTATTGTGTTCTTGGTCTACCCTAATATGTCTCCCCTTTAGGTCTTCCCACTTTGACACACCCACGGTCTTGAGTATACGCACAATAAACTCCATTCCATAGGCCGTTCCGACTCTGCGTTTGTCTTTCTGCTCATAAGTATCCAAACTGTATCCACCAAAGCCCTGGTGGATGCCTCCATAGTCCAAGTACACACAGGCAGTCATTATCCCATGATCTTCATTCCCAAGGTGTGTCCCATCAATAACGGCATTCACTACTTTTCTGCCCATTTCAGTCTCCATACAGCTCACGGTTGGGTCTAAATTGCCCCTCTTTTACATCCCACCACAGAATACGGTTTACCAACAGGCCCGCCACCAGTTCAGTTGTGTTGCGCGTCCCAGTCAGTTGGCGGGCATGGCGCAGATGTGTTTTTACACTCTCAGCATCAATGTTCAATGCCCGCCCCGCCTCGGCGTAGGTGTCTCCAAATGCCATGCGGGCGGCAACCTCGACCTGTCTTCTAGTTACCACGGTAATCGTTCCCAGGCGGGCTACTAACGAGCATTGTCTTGGGTGGTGGCGAGGGCCTGCTCTCGACGTAGCAATATGCCCTCGGTCACTCGCTGGACTGCACGAGAGTCCTCTTGCGTCAGTGCCTCATAGAATGCCACACGCTCCCGTTCCAGCGTCTCCACCCTCTGCTGGAGGGAGGCGAGCTGTTGTTCCAGTTTGGCAATATGGCGAACGAAGTCCCTTACACTTTCGATCTTGCCAAGCTTCCTGTGAGTGACAAGACCATCACACCAAAGTAGGAGTTCATTACTCAAAATGGGTTCAGCCATCATCCTTCTCCTTTGCACCCGCCCCAAAGAATGGCGACAACCGCAATGACAATGAAAACCCAACACCGCCAATCTTTTATCCAGCCAGTATAAAAGTCAATCATCATCATCCTCCTTGTTCCCGCAGGTGGGCGGGGAGGGCGGCCAGATGTGTCTCCGCAATTTCTTGCATCACCGCGGCATCCGCTGCCTCCCACACTCCTCCGCTATCTATCATGTGGCTTATGCGCCTTAGTCCACCGCGCAAAACCAGCAGCGCCTCGGCGTCGGCTAGGAGATTGCCAAGTGAGTCAACCAGCGTTTGGTTGAGGGCCATGATCTGTTCAGGTGCTTTGGTGGCCGTGCCCATTGGGTCTTGACCCCATAGAGCTGTCCACTTCAGTTGTTTCTTGATGTCCTCCCACATGCTCAGCCTCCTTGTTCCCCAGCATTGTCTTGGGTGGCGGCAAGGGCTTCTCGGGCAATTTGTCCCACGCCCTCAACGACATGCCGCATATTGCTTGCGCTGATGGCATCGAGCGTCATGCCGGCCGCCACGAGGACCGCATGTGCCTTCTTGAGGTCTGGTTCCGGGAACACGTCCAGCGGGTAGGCCTCAGACCACTGGACGATGCACCGCAGTCCATCCCCCAGCGTCTCCACCTTCTGCTGGAGGGAGGCGTTCTGCTGCTCCAACTTCTTCGCCGCATAGTCGACTTCGTTTAGAATCTCAATGCTGGTTGTGATAGAGCCTGTTGGGCTGGCAGCGGCAATGTTGCGTAGTGCGAATAGCCGGTCTCTTACCTCACTGCGCTTCTTATCCATCATCCTTCTCCTTGTTCCCGCAGATGGGCGGGGAGGGCGGCCAGCGCCTCTCGTAAGTACTCTCGCAGAAATGCGTCGGCCTCGTTATTGGCCAGCCACGTGGCCTTTTGGCGAAAGTCCAGCAGCGCCTCGGCGTCGGCCAAGAGACGCCGCAATTCTCCTTGGAACATGGGTTTGTCGTTTGCGGCAACCTCAATGGATACTCTAACTATTTCCCAGGGGTCACTCATTGATGTCCTCCCACATGGTCAGCCTCCTTGTCTCCCGCCCGCGGCGGGGCACCTACTCTTCTACATATAGATAGACTATTGTTTCTTTACCCCGCCAACCTACCTGTAAGTATAGCAGATTTTTGTCCGCAAGTCAACTTTTACTGACATAAGTACCCTACGGATTTCTTAAAGATTTCCCGCAGCCCGTAGGTGGTATCTGTCTTCATCGGATAGGGGCTCTGTTTCTATTCCTAGGTTGTTCAGTACCTTTTGCACTCGATTCAGTATCCAAATGTTTGTTCTTCTTGTTTGAAACCAGTCTCTTCGAGGAGCAAGTCTTATATTCCACATGAAATTCTGTATTTGATATTCAAGGAGCCTAGCATCTTCTTTTGTTTGAGTGTGAGTAGCCCACACAAGTCTTGGTGGTATTGGCTGACTTCCACTTACTTGAGATATTCTATTTAACAGATGGAGTCCCTCTCCCACTTTGATATATTCTGGTGCGTGAGCAAGTCTAATTATGTATACTCCAGCTCTCATTCTTCCTCCTCGTGGTCTAAGTCACATTATATCACGTTTTGCTCACTTGTCAAGTCATTCGGCATTGCGGTGGGCTTGACTTGAAGCAAGAATTGTGGTATAATATTCATAGTGGGGCATCCCCGCCTCACTTTTTTCTCTCTCCTTGATTAGCCCCGTCATCCTCGGCGGGGCTAGTCTGCTTTAGGTAACCGTTCCCGCCTGGCGGCCTGCTCCCCATGGTGTGCTTCATACCACTGTTTGAATGGCATTGGCCACTCAATCTTCCCCGCGTATTGCATGTAGGCGGGCCATAAGCTTAGTTGCCCCGATTCCATTCGTATGCCCAGTGCCAGATTATCTCTGGGTTTGGGTTTTGGTTTGTGGGCGGCCCCAATCTCTGATACAGGAACCATAAGCCCGCCCAGCTTGTTACGACGTAGTTTCTTCATTGTCCACCTTTTCCAGATAGGCCCGCAACTGGGCTAACACGGATGATGCCACATCCCTGATTTGGTATACATTCTTCGGGCTTGTCTCAACGATTTCGAGCTGGGCAGCGGCGCGGCGGATTTGATAGATGGCCGATGCCCCCTCGTACAGGGCTTTTTCCCCCCAGTCAAGAGCCCAATTGCACAAGTCCATTTCATCTGGATTGTCCAGGGCATCCCATGCACTTTTGGCCGCTCTTATGTTGCTCATGTCATGCCTCCTATGCTACGAGCCACCCAACTGGGAAGCCCGGGACTATCAGGTCCATCATATTGACCCTCATAGCGATGTAGACTGCCACCCCCAGACCCGCCGCCATCCCGAAGGCAAAAGCCAGTAAAGCCAGCATCCACTTGTTCATTAGCGCACCTCTACTTTCTCTGGCACCTTTACAGGCCAGTTGGGCACCTCGATTGGAGTCGCCTCTCTTTCCTCCCGCCTCGGCCAGTCTTTTACAGGAATAGCTATAGGCTGGGGGGCCTCTTCTCGCCTTATGATCTTTACTATTTTGCCGATGTTCATGGGTGGGCCTCCTTGTACTGTCGTACTGCTATAGTTAATGGGTGTGACTCGTTACTTATTGTCACCGCTCCCTCCTCCACCGCCAACTCCGCCGCCGCCGCCGCCCTCGCCGCCCCCGCCTCCACCGCCCACGCCCTCGCCGCCGCCCTCGCCGCCGCCCCCGCCACCCCCGCCGCCGCCCCCGCCGCCGCCGCCGCCCTCGCCGCCCACGCCGCCTCGGTGGTTCTATTTGTTCCTTTTATCCATTCATCGGCCCACCTCACAAAGTCTTGGTTATTGTATACTTGCAGGGCGCACCTTATTCCCAGTTCTATCTTAGCGTTCGTGGTAGATTCCCCAAAGAAGAGGAACGCCTCTCTTTCCTCATCATCATAATTTATTATCTGAGCCTCTTGGCATCGAAATCCCTTCTCTCCTAAAATTATGGTTGGCTGTGCTTGAATTTGTACTAGGACACCAAAATAGCCAGTGCACTCGTGCTTATTGAACACTCCATAGATTCCGCTTGCATTATGCTCAGTTGGTTCTACATCGGACATCGCTCGATCAGTCCATACACACTCAAATGACGGAGAACGCCAACCCGTGCGGGTGGGGATTAGGCGCTTGTATCCTGTGATTATATCACTCATGGTTAACTCCTATTCTAATTCATCCGGTGCCGCATCCTACATCTGTAGCACGCGGCGGCAGTGAAGTAGATTGTCGGGCTAGCTGAGTTTGAACGGGCTTGCATTGTCACCCGTCCCAAGTAGTAGGCCCGCCGCCCAGGTTTCCCTGTATTGTCCTGGGCCTCACTATCCCAATTCCCACTTTGTTGGCGGCGGGTCGTGTCATTCCCTACTATTTAAGTGTACCAAAGTTCTAATCGTTTGTCAAGCCGGCCAGTACTTCGGGTGCCATGCCTCAGTACAGAATGTAGGGTCTATGGGGTGGTAATCGTTCCCAACTTTGCCTCCCGGCGGGCCGCCTCACCACTCATCCATTACAAACTCTTCCTCGTCTTCCTCCTCATCAACCTCCCACACTTCTGGAATATCCCAATCCACCTCTGATCCTGATAGAGCGTCCGCCTCGTTGAGCAGATCATTGACATACTCAACTGCGTCTTGCTCCTCGGCGGTGGGCACAGTGAATACGACGTGTACTTTGAATGTTGGCATTGTCAGTCTCCTCTTACGATTATTTCATCCACAAGTCCCAATAGGAAGTGGGCCTGGCTTCCTCTTCCTCCGTCCTCCTTGTTTGGCATTGCGGTTGTTGTTACAACAACTCTCTTCCACGGAATAACACCCTTGTCTATTAGACTTCTCAGCATTACAACATCTGCTATACACTTCTTTGTATTGTCTGTCCTAAACAGCCCGGGCCGGTCTGCTTCGCCTCCCTTTGCAAAAACATATGCCTGCTCAAACTCTATGTCTACCTCCACTAGCCTTCCTCCCATCCATACACCAGTTCCAAGAACAGAACCATACTTCGAAATATTGTTAATGGACCATATTTCAAACTCTCGTCCGGTTCTGCCTGCCCGGCTTTGAAAACCTTCTAATGTGCTCATAGGGAACTCTCTTTCTATTGGCACCAAATCTCATTCTTGGAGTTTTGATGTCAATGTTCTCACTGTATTCAAGACCTAGGCCCATCAATGTCCTAGTATGCCATTCTGATACTGCTACGATCTCTCCGTCTTTGATGTAGTCACTAATGTTCAGGACAAATGCCCCTCCGGGCTTTAGTACCCTTATACATTCAGCATACACCCGTCGGTGGACTTTTCTGTATTCCTCCCCCCAGTGCATCTGTCCAGTGTTTCCATCAGTTAGGTTTCTACCTAGCTGGTGTTTGTATGTTCTTCTTCGGCTTCCATCCTTGGCATTATGATGATCTGCCATTCTATTCCCATAGGTAGGAGATGTCACTATGGCATCAAAGGCATTACCTTTGAATGGCAAGCTCACCGAGTTTCCCACAACCATCAGGGTTCCATGCTCTCTTCCCTGCCTAGCCCATTCCATCTCCAACTCAACTCCTATAGCTGTGCCAGTAACCACCCTTCCAACTCTTCCAGTTCCAGCAAATGGGTCTAGTACCAATCCCCGAGACATAAGGCTCGGCTCTAGCGCTTCCGAGAACTTTGCTGGGTGTGGAATAACTTTAGTCATTTAGCACTTCTGGTTTAAATGCTAAGCCACACGACTGACATTCAACATAAACCACTTCGGTATTGGTCTTAAACAAAGGAACAAAATACAGAGTGAAATACTTTCCTATTTCCTTCAGTTGATATCTGCGTATGCCTCGGCATACTGGACAATGAAACTGTCCCTGTTCTTTTGTCTTTATCTTCCCCTTGGAACCCCAAATGATAACCATTTCATTCTTCCCTTTCTGGTAATCGTTCCCATCACCAAGCTACATCCAGTGTTGGCGCAGGGCATAACCAGCGTTGGAATGTAGATGGGGGGTGTAGTCCCGGTCGCCATTGCTGTGGTCATTGGCGGGGCAGCCCTCACCCACACAGATAAACCCGTCTTTGAACAGTTGATAGGACAGGTTATACACAAGGGCAAAGCCCATATCCATACCACAGCCGCCAATTTTTACACCCCAGCGGTCACGGTCTAGTCGATTGCCAGTGACCTCGGCGGCCTGTGTAGCGATGCTGATTGGTCCGGTTTCTTCCGTTCCTCGTTTTGGCATTAGAACAAGGTCGATTACTCTGGTCATGCCTGATCTACTAACATGCCGAAGGATGGTATAGATTGTATCTCCTGGTTTTATCATCCCCAACAGTTGGCGGCGGGCTTCTTCTTTGGAGGACTGCTTGTCGTTCATTGTGTCACTCTCCGTTTAGGCCGGCGAGCCCCGGCGGGCGGCTTCCCTGTTGTTTGTATTATAGCATGGACTGGCTGTTTGTCAAGTACCAATCTGGGAACGGTTACCAGTCAGGGGCGGGGGCGGGACATGCTGCTTACCATATAGAGCCTGTCTATTTGTACTGCTTATCCTGGTTTTGATGTCCGGCCAATCCGGTTGGTGTAGGCTGGGCGGGGGATAAAATACGTGCTGTATCCGCTCCTTCTGGTTAGTGTCCTACTCCCATTCCATGCGTGTGGGGCGGGTGTGTAATGGGTGTGGTGTAGGCCAGATGTGTGAGTGTGTGAGTGTAGGTGCGGGCGGGTGTGTAGTGGGTGTGGTGTGAGGGGTGGGCCATGCGTGTGTGCTGTGATGCGGTGTGGGCGGGCCTGTGCTACTGTGTGGGGGCTTCTTCTGTGTATGCCTCCTATGCTACCATGTGATGTGCGGCGATGGCGGCGGGCGGCTGTCTCTGATGCACATATACACACAAAACTCACACTCCTTACCCCCTACCCACGTGTGTTCTCCGCTTCCAGACCCTCGACGCTATGCGACTTCGATCACCTAGACCATTTTTGGTTTCCATCCTACGCATCTCCTACGCACCCATCAGAAAAATTAGTAAAAATCTGGGCATTTCCAGTTGCGAAGGGGCTTGACTTGAACAAGATTTTGTGGTATAATAGAGATATGGTTAGACGGTGTAAATGCTGTGGTAAAGACATATCACACAGACACGGCAAAGCCGTTTGGTGTGAACAGTATAATCAGTATAACACTCTGGAAACAACTTGATATCGACGTGAATGTAGTATAGAATCGGGACGGAACACACAAGGAGTCACAGATGTTGGGAAGTCTGCTCTTTCTTCTCTTTGTCTATATGGCTACAACAGACGGAGGCCACCCCCGCCGATATCACAGAGGAGAGGAGAACGATGTCCAACGAGGATGGAGAGAGTGGATGATAAAAGAGGGTTACGGACAGGACCGAACGAGCCGAAATGACTGATCTGTTATTTAGAGATGCCCGCCGCCAGCTCCTCCAGCGTTTCTGTGCCTGGCTGCTCCCAATCAAGCTCATCAAGTTTGATCTGTGGGGTACTCTAGGATGGAAGTGGTATGGTGGGTATCGCATCTTGGACCCCAATGCCCTATTCAGGGTAGAAAGCCAGTGGGCAGAGTGGTGGAGTAAGTAGTGGAAGACCTGTTCTTTACTGCTGTGGCGGTGGGGTGGATAGCCGCCGCCTTGTATTACTTAGCCCGCCTGCCCGGCCCACACTGCAAGAATGACCCAGACGAGGAGAAGGAACAATAGGAGACGTCATTGTTTACCTGCTGGAGAAGTACAGCGGGGCCGCCCTGGCCCTGCTTGTTGTTGCTTATCTGGCGGTCGAGTTTGCGCTTGACATATTCCATGAGTTCGTTGTGGATTGGATTAAGAAGAAGCGGGAGAAAAAGTGTGGAGAGAAAAGAGATAAGAAAAATACTGATTGATGCGTGGGCGGAGTTTATACCCGCCAGAGAACGAGATGCTGTAATGGATTACTGGGTGTACGAGTGGATCAGGCGAGAGTGGCCGCCCGAGACAAAGCAGGAACGGGCACCCCTGCCGGTTGAGGAACAGTGAGCATGAAAATAGTAGAGATTGAGTGGGTGGACAGTAATCACAATACTGGATGGACGAATGTAGAGGCCGCCGCCGAATTTGCCAACACCAAGTTATCTCTAACCTGTAAAACCACAGGCTATCTGCTTTCAGAAACAAAAGACAGGATTAGTATTGTGCAGTCCCTCTCTTGGCGTCAGGATGACGAGCCGCCAGAAAGTGTGGATGCTATTATGACGATACCAAAGAGAGCAGTCATCAAGCGGAGATATTTGAAGTGAAGCGGCGATCAAAGGTACCCAAGAAATCTGTGAAGCAGTACTTGAAACTACACTGGTTGACCAAGCGCCCCGGGGACGGATTGTGGCTATGGCGACGGTAGACCTGGCCGGCACTTTGGTGGGAGACGATTATCCCGCCTACACAATTAGTGAGATTGGGCACAACCACCAAGGCAGTGTCCAGAAGGCAATGGACCTCATTGACATTGCTGTCCGCGCCGGGGCGAATGCTGTCAAGACACAGAAGCGCGACAACAAAACTCTTTACACTGAGGAGTTCTATAACAGTATCTACAATTCGGAGAACAGTTTCGGTCGCACTTATGGGGAACACCGAGAGTTTTTGGAGTTTGGAAAGAAAGAATACCTGGAGTTGATGCTCTACGCATCAACCAAAAACATCACCTTCTTCGCCACCGCCTTCGATGTCCCCAGTGCCGACTTCCTAGAAGACATTGGTGTTCCATTTTACAAGATTGCGTCGGGTGGCGCCACCAACACCACTCTCCTGAGGCACGTTGCTGGGTTTGGTAAACCAATGATTGTTAGCCTGGGTGGATGCACACCCCAGGACATTCGGCGGGTCTATAACACTGTGTGTCCCATCAACTCCCAACTTGTGTTTATGCACTGCGTGGCGGCATATCCCGCCCCCGTCGATCTGCTGAACCTAGTGCGGATTGGTGACTTGAAGAGGAGGTATCCCGACGCGGTGATCGGTTTCTCTGACCACCAGGATGGGATTAGCATGGGACCTGTGGCGTATGCCCTAGGGGCCAGGGTCTTTGAGAAGCACATTACCTTCTCACACTCTGCCAAAGGAACCGATCACGCCTTCTCACTGGAGGAGGCGGGTCTCACGACTTATATCAAGTACATCAATCATGCTCATAAGGCAATGAAGAGATTGGATCAGCCATTGGAAGAGGAAAAGGCTCCTATCAAGAAGATGAGTCAGGGTGTATATGCCACCCGCGACATGGAGGCCGGAACCTGGCTGCGGCAGCGCGATCTCGCTCTGAAGTCGCCCGCTAGTCAGGTGGCGGCTTGGTGGTACGAGGTGCTGGTTGGAAAGGTGTTGCGGGAATCTGTTAAGAGGGACGAGCCAATCTTGAGCACGCACATTGAGGGAGGGTTGGGTGCATAAAGACAGCGGACGGATGTGTCTAGTTATACACCACGACGTAGAGGGACAGTGTATTGTATGTGCCAAATGCGGTCAATATATAAGGCCCTCTAAGATGACGGAGTCTTGCCCAGGGGCACCTCCAAAGACTGAAGCAAAGTCATCCTTCGAAGTGGAGATTGCCACGTCGTGAGACTAGAATACATTCGACGTGAGGACATGAAGGATCTGCCCCCCGATCAACTGGCGTGGGCCTGCCGCGTGAATGCGTTATATATGGTTGCCAAGGCCGGGCGGGGGCATCTTGGTACTTCGTTGTCCAGCATGGAAGCCATTCTGGCTATCCGTAAACTAATGGGAGAAAATGATGTCTTCATTGGATCGAAAGGACACGACGCGGCAGCACAGTATGCGGTACTTGTCAGCCTTGGAATACTTGAGGAAGAACTCGTTCCCACATTTCGACAAAATCAAACTCCGTCGCTTCCTGGGCATCCAGAACTCGGAACTTCGGGAATTTATGCAAACAGCGGCTCACTTGGAATGGGCCTTAGCAAAGCCATCGGATTTGCCCGCCGAGGACAAGGAGTAGTTTACGTCCTGTTAGGTGATGGGGAGATGATGGAAGGACAGAACTGGGAAGCCGTCCTATTCGCCAAAAAGAAGAAAGTTGAGAATATCATTGCTTTAGTAGACTGTAATGAGTTGAGCCAGGACGGCCCCGTGTTTCTGAATATTGACCAAATCTTCAATATGTTCCGTGGGGCGGGATGGACAACTATAGTAGTGAAGAATGGGAACAATTACCAGGACGTGTGGATGGCACTGGTCAACATGCGAAACAAGATTGAGTTGGGGCCGACCGCCATCCTTCTTCATACCACCAAAGGATATGGTATTTTGGAGTTTCATGATAAAGCACAATCGCACGCTGGGCCGCCAAATGATTATATAAAGGCACTACTAAATCTAAAGGGCATGTTGCCCCTTGATATGCAGTATACTCAAGGTGATGAGTATGTTTACTCACCAAAGAGTCGCCATCCGTTGTCTGCCGCATTTGGGGCGGCTGTGATGGAAGTCTTGAAAGAGAATCCAGAAGTGGTGGTGCTGGGGATGGACACCTTAGACGATCACGGACTGGTGGCAGATGGGAGGCGTATCATCGACTGCGGTATCGCAGAGCAGAACGCCGTGTCCATGGCATCGGGGTTGGCACTGGATGGCTTCAAGCCAATTGTGGTGACATATGCGAGATTTCTGTCGAGAGCACACGAACAAATCTACAATCAGACTACGGAGGGAACGGCGGTTGTATATGTAGGCTCGATGGCAGGACTTTTGCCACCCGAAGGTCCTGGGAAAAGTCACGAGAGTTTAAATGACGGTGTTGTGATGGGCACAATGATGCAGGTGCTCAGCCCTCAAAAGGAAGGCGTGGCGGGCGCATTGAAGTGGGGAGTAGACTCAAGTCTGCCTCTGTATATTAGGCTAATGCAACAATGAGCTTTCCATCTACTAACCCAAGCAAAGATAAATTGCCATATGGATATGCAGCCAGAAATTCGGTAATTAGAAGTTATCGTAGAAACGCAAAGAATAGGAGCCTGAATTGGGAATTGTCTCTTGAGGACTGTGAACTCCTGTTTCAATCAGACTGTTTCTATTGTGGGTGTCCCCCCGCCAATAAACATAATGGACAACCCGGATACAATGGAGTATATATTTATAATGGCATAGATAGAATGGATAATGACAAGGGCTATACGACCGATAACTGTGTTTCTTGCTGTGGAGACTGCAATGATTTAAAGGGCGCACGCTCCAGACAAGAATTCTTTGCCAAACTAACAACTATTTTGGAGTATCACAAATGTCGGTAGCCGCTTTCATCCCCTTAAGAGCGGGCGGGTCCCGTGTTGGGCTAATCAATGGGCTGGACAAGGAGCGCGCCCTGCTGGGGGGCAAGCCCCTGATGGCTTGGACGATTGAGGCCGCTCTGCTTAGTGGAGTATTTGATGGAGTATTTGCTGTAGTGGCATCGGAGGTACATGCAGCGATGGCCGCCGTCCACGGGGCGCAGATCATTAAACGCCCTGACTACACGGTGCGGGACGGCTCGCCTGACATCGAGTGGGTGGAGTTTGTGCTAAAGAAGTTCTGTGGGGAGTATCACCGTTACGATGCCTTCGCCATCCTGCGGGTGACCTCGCCGTTCCGAGATGCCGACATCATAAAGAATGCTTGGCGCAAGTTCAGTGGTGTATTGGGTGCGGATAGTCTGCGGTCGGTGCGGAAAGTCAGGGAGCATCCCGGCAAGCAATGGATAGTCAAGAACCAGAATCTAATGCAACCGCTCCTGCCAATGGGACCCATCGACCCGCCGTGGCACAGTCAAGCAACTCAGGAACTGTTTCCCTGCTACATTCAGACGGCCGGACTTGAGATGGCATACAGTGATGTGGTCCTAGAGACACACACGATTGCGGGGGACTATGTGGTTCCATATGTGCTAGAGGGGCCACCTGCCCTCGATATCAATACAAGGGAGGACTGGTTTGAAGCAGAGCGAATTGTTCAATCTGGCGGGTAGGATTGTCATAGTCACTGGCGGTTCGGGCCGCCTCGGTCCCATCTGGATTGAGACGCTGGAGGAGGCGGGGGCCAGGGTGTTCGTGCTGGACTTGCCGGCCTATGATGTGTCTAAACTAGACCAGGTATATGAGTTTCAGCAAATGCTCCCGCCCGACAGCCCACCAACGATTGTGGTGAATAGTGCTGCCATCGACAACCCGCCAGGCACCGATGCCAAGTTCTTTGGGAATGTGGAGCGCATCCTGGATGTAAACCTGGTGGGGGCGGTAAACGTTACCAAGGTCTTTATGCCTGGAATGATAAAGGCTGGTGGGGGCGTGTTCGTCAACATCGGCAGCATTCAGGGAAATGTCGGGGCGGACTGGCGTAACTATGAGGGCTCGTTCGAGAAGCCGGTGGGATATAGTTTATCCAAGGCCGCCCTGGTTCAGTTATCCCGCTCCGTAACAGTTCAGTATGGACGATACAATGTGCGGGGGGTGACGATTGCGTTCGGTCCATATGATGCCGGCCTGCCCGAGGCATTCAAAGAGAAGTTCTTGAAGAATGTCCCATTGGGGCGGCCCGTCAGCAAACAGAGCATTCAGACTGCCTTACTGTTTGCTTGTGCCTGCCCGGAGTTGGCGGGCGTCCAAGTTCTGATCGATGGAGGGTATGTAGCTCTATGAAATTTCCACACAGAAAGGACGATCCGTTTGACACATGGACCGAGTTGTATACTGCATGGGCGGCAGTCATGTTTACTCTTCTTGTTGTGATAAGCATACTCAGCTATTTCGCTAATTGTAGATAAAGGAGGAAAGATGAGAGTTTACTATCCCGCCCCGAATGGCTCTGGGCATTGGAGACTATCTCCACATGGTTGGTGGAGAGAAGAAGATGTCATGCGCTACGTTGGGCCCATCCGTCTCCATCTTCCTAGATACAACAGGGCGGCTTGGGAGATAGAGGGCAAAGATTTATATCCAGAATTTACATGGGAAACATATCCAAGCAAGATGGAGGACAACAAGTGAGAGTTTTGCCTGAAGCAGTTGACATCAGTCGTAAGATTGTAAAAGAGTTGGGGGAGCGTGGGGGGCGCGCCGCCGATGCCGGCATCTCTTTGCCGTTTCTGCTGAGCATGGTAGCGGCGGCGGGGGATGGCGACCACGTTGATATTGGAAGTCTCTATGGAGCTTCCGCCATTGGCGGGGCACTTATCAAAAAGGAACTGGGCTTGAAGGGCGATGTTTATTGTATCGACCCGTATGACCAAAAGAAGCGGGACGCCGCAGTGAAGGCGAACCCTGGACTGGAAAGTCCGATCTCTGCCACTCCCGAAGAGCTTCTGGCTAACGCTGAGCACTTTGGTGTTGAGTTGACGCTTATCCGAAAGAACAGCCATCCGTGGCCCGAGGAACTCAAAGACAACATCTTTGCCTCTGCCTACATTGATGGAGACCATCTGGGGGAAGCCCCAATGAATGACTTCCTGAACTTGCGGGGTCGGGTGACTGGATACATCGGCACCGATAACATGGAAGAAGAATATCCTGACGTGGTGAGGATGGTTCTCTTTGCCGCAGATCAGGAGGACTGGTTCTTGTGGTACAAGAATATGGTGTTCGTCGCTCTGCGGCGCATCCTGCCCGCCCGGCATCTGGCCGGATCAGAAGGCGACCAGAACATGCTATTAAGATGACAAAGAAAATGCTGTCCTGCCCAATATGCGGTAAAACAGGTTTTCGCGCCCATGGTCCTCTGAACTCGCATGTTAAGGCTTTACACCCAGGTCACACACTTCGAAATACCCCCGAGGGACAAAACACTTATAAAACGACATATGAAGTTCCTGTTCTGGAAGAGGGGTTCCACGAGATAAACTGCCCCGCCTGCCGCCGCCCAACGGTGGCTTACTATAGAGAAGACGGCAAGATGGCAGAGTCATCAAAGGAAATCCCGAAGCCGCCGTCTTCCTCTGAGACGTCACACTCAATCAATCCGATGCGGCGCAGCGCGCATCCTGTGGTAGTAAAGGAACGATACAAGATGCGCTGGAACGGAGAGGAGAATAGATGGAAACGAACTGTGGCAATGATGGGGACACACGGAAAGACCGCCCCCGAGATGCCCTGGTTCGAGTTGGGGGTGGATGAACGGTGGTTGCTGAATGACAGCCATGGCATTCCCTTTGTTGAACCGCACGTCGAGGCTGGCAAAGTAGATCGCTGGTGGCAGCTACACCACCGATGGCGCACTACCCGTCGTCACACTCGTCACGCCACCGATCACTGGCAATGGCTACAGGACACGGGAACAGTTCCCAGGATCGTGATGCAGCGGAAGTATAAGGAGGTACCAAACAGCGAGAGATTCCCGTTCCGAGAAGTGTGTGAGATGTTCTTGAGTGACAAACTGGGCCGGGGGGCGGGCCACGTTCAATACTACTTCACCAACACGTTCTCCTACATGTTCGCTCAGGTTCTTTATGAGAAGGTAACGGGCATCAAAGACTGGGAGCGGGTGGAGTTGTATGGATGTGAGCTGGAGCAACTGGAGACCGAATACTTCCGGCAGCGGCCGGGCATCGAGTTCTGGATGGGAATGTGTGTAGCCTATGGCGTCGAAATCTATGTCCCCGAGCCCTGCTTTATGCTTTATGCTCAGGATGTAGTACAAATCCCACGGGGGCAGATGATGCTTCAGTATCCGGGCTACATGGCCTATGGCTACAAGAGCCCGTCGCTGGAGGAGGCAAAGGCACAGAACCTTCCCATTGGGGTGGACCCAGTTGAGGAAAACGTGATCGGGGCGTGGGACGACTATCCCGCCACTGACCACACATATGCTCTGAACGAACAGTTCGCAAGGATGATAAAGCGAAATGATATTTCGGAGTTCAAGAAAGATAACGAGGCTCTCAACGAATGGATGCCAGAGATGGCACAATGAATGATAGAAGCAGTGGAGTAATGTATACAAGCCGGGCCTTCTCCGCCCGGCAACTCAAGGCGGCGCTCGTCGTGATGCCCTCGTCTGAGGCGCAGGGCATCCGGCGCATGGCGCGCCGCCTGGATCGCAAGACCGGCATGGGCTACTATGCCGCGCTGGACGCTGTGGCCACGCTCGGCGTTTGGCTGAAGGACTTCCCCAGTTCTAGGGTTGGCCTCAGCTCGTCCTGAACCCAGCACGTACTTACTATACAACATAACTATCCTGTGGTATACTCATAGGGTGGGAGAGGTGCATCCAATGCCCGGACGCTTCATGGAGCGCCCAGATGGGGCTGCTCCTTTGTTTACTCCAGGGCCGGAAGGTTCTGGGGCACTCATGGCACGCAGGCGGTGGGAGGCCGAACGGGAAGCTACCGAGCGGGCTCTCATTCAAGCCGCCCGTGAGGTCGGAGGCGACGACCTCCCAGAAAATCTTACCTTAGAACAAGCAATGGACTATGTTTTGCGCCTTCCCCTGATGAGGAAGGCGTTTGAGGGACACGTGGCTGCAACAAAGTTGCTCTTACAGCAGTTAGACAGGCTTCGTGGGGGTGCTCAGGCCGAAACTCAAATTGACGCCCGCCAAGTACATATTCACACATACCAACTGGGACGACCACAGGCAATGAGACTTGTAGAAGACCTGCGAGACGCAGGAAAAGTTGCGGCGGCCGCTACGGTAGAAGCACAGATCGGTGACGGTGATGGGCCGTTTACCGTAGAAGTTCCAATCGGTGGCTGATAACATCGAAATCCTGCTTCTCCACTCGGAGACAGAGGCGCGGCTTAACCACCAACACGTGTATGATGAGGTGGAGCGCATCAGTGAGCGTGTCGGGCGGGATTTTCGGCACTTCATACAACTGCGCGACGGTGATTTGTGGTTTGTGGCCCCCGAGGGGGCACTGAAACCCGAAAATTGGATTTACGTTCCGCGCTTTGGCACCAACGGAGCCTCCGCCGACAGTCCCCCGGTCTTCGCACTATACTTTTTGACAGTAACGGGGATGCCATTCGCTCGCCACCACATTGAATGGGCAGATTTCATATGGGAGTGCTTTGATGACAAGGTGGGGGCTATCATCGAGGCGTTTCGGGGCAGCGGGAAGTCCATTTTCATGCGCATGCTGCTGTCTTATCTTATCGGCCGATACCCAGAACTGTCGAGCATGATTATCCGCTCCGCCGACACCGCCGCAAAGAACACGGCGGAGGGTATTGCCAAGATTATCTCTGACCACAAAGCGTGGAAACTCTGGTTCCCGCCCGTTCTGCCAAAATCTAGGCCTGGACAGTCGGGAGGTGAGTGGAGCGCCGCAAAGGGTTACTCAGTTATCGACATTTCTCGTGACAACGACGAATGGAACACGGTTGAGGCATCCCGCACATCTCCAACGCTAACAAAGTTTGGGATGGGCAGCAAGTCGGTGCTGGGCTCCCGAGTGACACTTGCTATGCTGGCGGACGACATCCATGACGAGGAAAACTCGGACTCACCCGCCCAGTTAGAGCGGATGATTACCAGATTTCAGGGCATTGTTGAAAAGTGCCGCACGCCGAACAGCCGCCTCGTTATTATTGGTACCCCGTGGGGAACACAGGACCTTTTGCAGCGCCTGCCCCAGACCGGCGAATATCGAAAGATTAAAACTCCCATCACACTGGAAGGGGCCTATCCTGGAACTCCAGCTTGGCCAGAATACTACACGGCGGAGTGGATTGACAAGGAATACAACAAAGACCTGACGCCTGGCAAAATCGAGTTCAAGCGAAACCAGCTTTTGGACCTGGCGGCCAAGATTGCTCTTCAGTTGACATGGGAGGAGTTCCCGCACCGCAAGGTTGAGGACTTTTGGCCGGTTCGAATGGGGATTGACTTTGCAGAACTTGAGGAAACGGCATCTGGGCGAGGCCGGTCATACTTTTCGGTAACGGTTACCACGCAGGAGCCCAAGAGCGGAACCTGGATCGTCATTGACGGGTTTTTGGGGCAGGTAACACAGGAGGCAGCTGAGAACTTGATTGTCCAACTCGCCCGCAAGTACGAGGGCCGGGTTGAGGTCATCTGTATGGAATCCATTGGAGGCGGCGCGGTCTTCCAACAGTATATGAGCCGAACCTACAAGAACTTACCAGTAATCGGAGAAAAGGGCGGCGGGGTTCCAAAGGAAGTACGGTGGGAGCGAATGCTGGCTCCGTATCTGGGAACGAGACGCATCCTTATCAGCGACGACACAGACAATCCGTTCTTGGTAAGTCTGCGCACGGCACTCAGCTCTTACCCCAACATCGCCAAGCGAGGTGACTGGGCGGCGGACATTTTAGACAGTATGGTGTGGGCGCACTTTTATTCATTTTTGGAGACGGGCGATCCAGTTCGCAGGAGAAAGCCCCGTGAGCGGAAGCCCAATCCCTGGACCAAGTTAGCACGGATGGGCAGGGAGGATGAAGAGAAAGATGAGGACGAATAATGACACAAGATAAAACCAGCCTAGATTTCTACATCCAGACTGCCAACGAACTAATCGAGAAGTATCGCCCGCTTCGAATGGACCAGAAGAAGATGGATGAGGTGGTCAGACTTCGTTGGAGTCTGCCGCCCGGAATGCCCGACTGGGCACGCCCGATGCGTACGACCGTTCCGTTTGACGCCATTAAGGCCGGTGTCCGAGTTTTGTCTGGCCTGGACGAGAATATCGTCATTGACCCATACGCATTTGAGGAGAACGCCTTGGGGGACTTGGCCGCCGCCAAGGAAAAGGCGAATATGTGGGAGCGGGCGTTGAAGTGGTCAATGGATCGCGCTGTGCGGCGTCGGGGGACTGTTCGCAATGCAGTTATCCGTTCTGCACTGATGTATGACGAGATCGCGGCACAAATCGTCCACCTTCCTACACAGATTAAGACCATTGAGAAACTTGGCGGTAATTCCAATCGTCAGCGGGCGGCCCTACGGTATGGGGACTTTGCCATTCTGGTGCGGAACCCACAACAGGTATATCCGCGCTACTCAGATTATATGCTGGAAGCAGTGATGTACATTACTATCCAGGAGCCGCAGAAGATTATGGACTTCTGGAATAATGCCACACTCGGGAAACTCATCGAGGACGAAATGGCCCCCGACAAGTGGCTGCTGATTGACTACGTTGATTATGGCCGCCGGGTGGTGTTCTGCTATCCCGGTGAGAATGTAGATTTCATTTCGTCCTACAAGGTTATGGAGTATCAGGATGTAAAGGGCAAGACACACACCTATGATGTTCCCGCCATCGAACTGCTAAATGAGGAATGGAAGTTGGACTTCCTGCCGTGGGCGCTGGCCACCGGTGGTGATGCCCTGAGCAGTGATCCAGAGGCCGACCGTTTTCCACTGCTTCACGGGTTGGTGCAATCCGACCAGTGGAGCAACACCAACATCATTGGAACTCTTATGCTGTCGGAGGCCATTGCTGAGGCAGCCCGCCCGGATGTGAAGAAAGTGGGCGTGAATCCAGACGCCGTTGAGGGAGACTACGGAGAGGTTGGCGGGGCATGGCTGGTTCCTGCTGGGCACGAAGTCGAGGATATGGCTCAGAAACAACTTGACCCAGCTCTGCGTGAGAGTTATGACCGGCAAGTGAGCGACATGAGTCGCACCTCCATCCCGCAGGTATTGGTTACCGCTGAGATGGGGCCAGACGAGCCATTCGCAGGCTTCAATCTGCGCATCCAACAGGCTATGGCCTCGTTGCTTCCGTTCAAGCAGTTGGGTGAGCGGTGGTTCGAGGAGGCGTATCGGCTGAAACTTTACTGGGCCAAGGAAAGTGGCAAGCCCATCATGGCCCCAGGCGGCCTATCCGTTGAGCCAGAAGACATTGACAAGAACCGCATCTATCTATCAGTCAAGTTGGAGGCGGACGTTCCTATCGACCGTCAGCAGCGAATGGCCACCGCCATCGAGGCGTCCCGCAATCTAAAGATGCCGACACGAGACGTGTTGGAAATGCTGGGTGAGACCGACCCCGAACGCAAAATCGCTGACTGGATGCAGGAACAGATGGACATGTCCTACTTCCAGGGTGTCTTGCAACAAATCCAGATGGAGGCATCGGGGGCCATCGAGAAGGCTATTCAAGATGGGGCCATGCAGTTGGCCCAAGAAATGATGCAACAAATGGTACAGCAACAAGGAGGAATGGGTGGACAAGCTGGAGGAGCTGAAGGAGGTCTTCCACAGGATATACTGGCTCAGCAGCAGGCCGCTTCTGCGCAGGCTCCACAACCGTTTGGCAGTCCTGGAGTTGGAGAGGGAGGACCACTCGCCAATCCCGCAGGGGGCGGATTACCCCCAGCACTCGGAGCACCGGGGCAGACACGCGAGGCGCTAACTGGACAAACCGGAACGGGGGAGGAAGCCTTAGGCTTTGGTGGCTGACCGTGGGTTTAGTGGCAGCACAGGTGTAACTAGTGCCTGGCGCATTGACAAGGTAGTCGATTTCTTCTTTGGCCTGCCCACCTCCGGGCAGACCTCAGCGAAGTTTGCTACGCTCTGGTCTAGTCGGGCAGCGGATTGGCCAGAGCCAGAGTTCTGGTATGAGATTCCGTCTGACGAGGGTGATACGGCGGCAGGGTGGTCATCGTATATCTACCGTTTGCACGGCTCAACCCGCAACACATCGTCGGGGGGTACCTATGGTATTCGTGGAAACCCAGATGCTGTCATCACACAGTTTCGTGCTGATCGCACCGCACTGGCCGCCGAGAGTTCTCACACCAATGGAACCACAGACACGGACCACGGGCGTAGAACGTATGAATTTTTGGTGAGTGCGGCAATCATCAGTTCCAACTATCGAGCTGGCGGTCAGTATCGTGAACTTCTAGTGGCGTGGGCCGCCTCAGGTACTAGTGCGGCGCCGAGTTCCTAATGGCCGGACATACTCTATTTAGCACAGGGAACCGATTTCTTAATCCAGTCTCAGCAAGTACCAGAAACCCGGTGAGTCAGTGGGCTCGCCAACTATGGACCAATTTTACATATAATCCTCCCATTGAACAGACTCCGTGGTATAGCCCTCTCCCCGGAGAATCGCCGGAACAGGCTCGGGCCAGGGCATCGTTTGGTAGATCATATGTTACTGGAGCTGCCTTTTCTGGTGGGCTGGGGGCCCTCGGAGAGCAGGTCGGATATGCCGTGGGGCAATCAGTATTGAATAGGGCGTTCTCTGTGGCTCAGGGAGGTGGACCCCTTGCCAGAACTGCGTTATCTGTTGGACGAAGGATAGCACTGGGACCCCGGGAGGCCGTCGCAGGAATTATGGGAAATGTGGGTCACTTAACTGGGATTGGAGCGGCGGTGGCCCCAGAAATATCTCAGGCATCGGCACAGACGCAAAATCGTGTGGCCGCCCGACCCATAAATCCTCACGCCATTCTACAGCCTATTATTAAGAAAGTTATTGACCGAACCCGCCGCACCAGAACCCCGACGGCGGGCGGGGGGAGCAGAGCCTACTAATGCCGGTTTCACAGCGGGTCTACGATCTGATGCAGCTTCAGGCACAAATTCGAATCAATAAACTGGTCGAGGACTGGCGACGACAGTTTTTGCGGGGCCGCCTGCCTGAGATGATGCAGCAGTTATCTGAGCAGCTGCCCGCCCCAGGACCATCTACAGAGGATGTGAGAAATGCCATCTACTAAAGTTCAGGCCGGCGAAAGCCTGTGGACCATAGCGAAGAAGAAGGGCGTAGACTGGCTATCTCTTGTTGCCGCCAACCCACAGATTTCTGACCCCAACCTAATTCAACCCGGCCAACAAATCCGTATCCCAACCGAGCGTGCCTCTGAGGCATCTCGTTCTCGTGCAGCCGTAAGGACTGGCATAAGCCCGGGCGGGACCGCAGCAGTGAGTGGCACAGTGCAGGCCAGCACCCTTCAGCAACCCGCGGGCCTTGGCTCTGGGTGGATGGGAATGTCCGCTCCACAGATTGTGTCTGGAACACCCGCTCCCCAATTAACACAACCAACTCAACTTGTGTCGCCGTATACGGGGCGAAGACCGGCCGCCGAGGCTCCTCAGAAAAGACAGCCAACTCAGTTGGTGTCACCATATACTGGACGTACTGCTGGAGGCGAGGCGGTTCCCACCCCACGCAAACTAACTTACGCAGAAACCATGGCTATGGCTTCTCGGATGGGAGCCAAAGCTGGGGGTGCCGCCGTTCGTGGTGCTCAGTCCCTTCTAAGTGCGGCCGCCTCTGCCCTGCCACAGCCATACGAGGCTCTGGCGCAGGGAGCGATTGCGGCCGGTGGAGCGCTTGGTCAACAGGCAATCCAGGGCTATTACGGGAAGTTCATTCCCTCTGTTTATGAGTCGTGGGGACGGAGGCCGCCTGTTACACAGACTGGACCCGGACAGGGGCGCGCTGGGGCTCCAATGTTTCCTCAAGCATCGGCCGCTCCTGGTACACAACCTTCTCAGCTCATAAGTCCATATACTGGACGGGGCATGGCGCAAGATACTATGCGGTCCGAGCGGGCGGTTACAGGAACTCGTCCAACTTATCAGTCTCCCGATGTACAGCAACTTCAGGAACAAAACTGGGATCGCCACGTGGAAACTGTGGCACTTCAACTACTGACAGGGCAGGGATTTCCAACCTACACCATGTCTCGCATTGTAGATGATCCACGATTTCGAGATACAATTATTGCCTACTTTGCCGCCGCCGGGGTAGATGTAAGTGGTCTTGCTACTGCCGATCTCCTGGATGTCATGGGCTATAAATATGTTGATGGGGACATTTGGTACAGGTCCGATAATGGGGCGGCGACCGGTGGGGTGGGAACTTTTGGAGGCACAACCTACTTTGGTGGTGTTTCGGGTGGAGGCGGTCGAGGTCGGGTGGGGGCGGGAGGCGGAGGGGGAAGCGGCTCCAGAGCTGGAACGGGTTTTAGTTATGGCTTGGTCGATTGGCGCGTGAGTGCTTAGATGCCAGCATACTCAAGTCTAGCAGCCAAAGCAATCTCAAAGCAAACCCCAACTTACGGGCAGGTAAAGGCCCCGTCGGTGGAAACGGTGCCCGGACTGGGCATTCCATCCGTGTTTCGTATTGATGGAAACCAGCCTCAGGCGTGGACAAATAGTGTAAATAGTGAAATACGGAATATGGTCCAGATGTCTGGGATTGTACCACCTCCGCAGTTGAACCAGCGTGGACTCCCATCTACGTGGGCAGACAAGTATCAGGCACAGAAACTTGGTCCGTGGGGGGAACCATTACCAAAAGGGGCGCAGGGATGGACCCCTCTTGGAGAGCCGGACTGGGGGCCTGGTTTCTGGGGCCAGATTGCTCGTATGAACTACAACTTCTGGGGTCCCAGGGGCGGGCGCTACGAGCAGGCTATCCCCGGAGTTGTGGAGGGGGCACCGCTTGGGGAACAGGTATCTGACTATTGGACGGCGGCCATCCAGAACTTGACAGAGGGACTGACTGGTATACACAATGGGGCGCTAGGAAACCAGCGAGCCTATCTTGCCCAGTCGGAGGAGAGCCGCAAGCCATTAGATTTCATCACCAAACAACTGGCGGCCATCAAGGACGCCGGTTTGTTAGTTGCTGGAACTGGTTTGAAGTCCATTGGAGACAGTTGGCGACTTGCGGAATCCGGCGACACAGTTTTGAGTTACATTCCTCGCTTGATCGGTGCGGGCTTTGATGCCATTGGTGTAATGAGTGCTGGCTTAGACCAGGCGGTGGAAGAACATGTTGCGGGCCGAGCAATCATTTCGGCAGAGCAAGCACTCCGTGAGTCACAGGGCATCTCAGATGAAAACGCTGGTGAGTGGAGAAAGTGGGCCAGAGGCCTGGGCCCCTTCGGTATTGTTCCGCTTGGCATAGAGCTAGCTGGAAACGTCATTTCTGGAAAGATAAATCTCGGGGACATAACTCGGGCGTGGGATGCCAACGAAGAGGCATCCAAGATCGCGTATTCTATTTGGATGCAGCCCGCCCTTAAGGCTGAGTTTATGCGTCGTATTCGCTCTGGAGAGGACCCAAGACTTTTGGCACTAGAACTTGAAAATCCTTGGGCCGAGATGGCCGCCGAGTTTGTCTTTGATCCAACAAACATCATTACATGGGGACTGGCTAAGGCGGCGAAGGCCAAGACTGCGGCCAGGGCGGCAGACTATGTAGCAACGGCTGCCGATTCTCGCTTCATGGATGCCCTAAAGGCGACCGAACGAATCATAGACCAAGCCGAGGAACCAGTTGGGCTAATTCAAAAGCTGGATGATGAAATGGTTCGAATGTACTCCGATGCTCGCACTGGCTTAGTAAAAGAGGCGACACGGCGAGGCATTCGTGACCTGGATGCTCCAAGCAAGCAGGTTCGATACGCCGAACAAACTGGCAACTTCTATCGCCACGCCTTCGCTCAAATGGACTGGCGACCAGATTCGGTTCTTGATTTTGTGAAGACCCAACTTATGATGACAGATAGTGCGGATGCCGGAGTGCGGCGAACCGGGCGAGCACTGCTTAATAGTCTAATGAGCAAGCACCCTGGGCTGAGCGCAGATGTGGTATTCTCTGAGTGGGGCAACGACGCCGCCGTACTTATGCACGAATTGTTTGTCAGTCCTATCACGAGAAAGATTGACGTTGATTGGGTTGCCAAACTGATTGTGGAGAGTGAGGGAGACACGCTTGCGGTCGCCAAGAAATTTGACGACAAAATCCGCGGCCCAATGCAGCGGCTATTTCCAACAATCCCAGACTGGGCAGACCAAAATGCAAAGTGGAAGAAGCTAACTGAGGCTGGCAAGGAGAAGCCGGCGGCTCGATTTCTGGAGAGTAATCCTCTAGCAGACCAGGCCCCGCCAGAACACCTAGTTCGTTTATCTCAGTTCCACGCAGGAACCAGAGGATTGTACCGCAATGTGGCAGAGGGGCAGGGTGTTATTTTCTTCAGCATGAATCCGGCCTGGTTGATGCGAAACCGTCTTGGGCAGGCCGGGGCCGTGTTCATTGACATTGGTCCACGGGCGGCTCTTGGGGCCGTTACTGGAGATGTTCCCCCGGGTATAGCTAAGGAGTCCTTAATTGCTCGCATGCTTGGACCAGAAAATAAGCGGGTATCGGTACGCAAGTTCTTGGGTGGTGCTCAGCCCAAGGGACTTGAGCGAGGCATCGGTTTAGCCAAATCAGAAATGTTCGCTGGTGAGGCCAAGACCTGGTGGGGCAAATTCAAGAAATTTATTCCTGACTGGGCACAGAAAGACGAGCTGGCCGCCACCGCCCACATTATGGAGCCGATTGTCAGAAGGACCGTTCAGAAGGGGGTTGACGGAGCGCTGACGGCCGTCAAGAACATCATAACCGACCCAGACGACTTCAAACTCATCCGCAGATTGATGCGGGACAATGGAGGAAACTGGCGGAAGGCCATCAAGGATTTTCGTGCCGGGCGGGGCGTCAATGTAGGCCGAGGACTTCACATGCTAGAGGATGAAGTCGTAGACCTTATGGAAACCGTTGGCATCAACGATGAAATACGTAGGATCATTACGGAAGCAGATAAGGTCAATGACCTTGACATTGCTGCCCAGGGACTGGACGATCTGGTTTCTGCTTATGAGGATTTTGGTCTTGATGCCTCCAAAGACATTACAACCTTAGACCTTGCCTCGGCTCCTGAGTATAGTCACGAACTGACACAGGTTGCGGAAAGCCCAGTAAACAACAACACCAGACGTTTGGTGGATGTTCAGAGTGGCGCAGATAGGGCAGCCCGTGATGCCTTTGAGGAAGTTGCTAACGAAATAGGCTCAATGGCGCGGGCCGAGTTCATTGTGCTCGCCAGAAAAGAGGCTATTCGAACTGGAGGTAATGTCGAGGAGGCCATACGACAGGCCAACGCCCAAATGGATGCTCTGGCTCGTCAGGCCCGAGGCCGGGCAAGTGAAATAATCCAGGGAGTTAGGCGAGAGGCGGACGCTCTCATAGATGATGTAGTAAGGACAGTCAAAGAGTCTGCCCGCCGGCAAACAAACAGTAAGTGGCTTGTAGATCAGTGGAAGAGGCTTGATCGTCGGGGGTTAGAACTTGGGCAGGTTCCAGATGAACTAACAAGAGCCGTATTCAAGGACAAGGTATGGACTGCTTGGAGGCCCAAGAGAAACAGTTTGTGGGCGGCTGCCCGAGAGGGAGTAGTTGCTGAATGGAGAGCACACACCAGAACCGTTGAGGGCATGACTGGGGTTGCCGCAAGAACGGAACTGACCAAGATCGCTGAAGCTAGACTCAAGGTTGCTCGAATGTTTGAGCGGGCAGAGGTCGTGGGCGGTCGAACCGTGCTAAGAGCTACCGCCGAGGAACTACAGATATCTCTGGCGGCCAACTTCCAAAAGTATCTAACTGATAATCCTGACATTGCGGCCCGCTTTGCGACAGCCAACCCAGGAGCACTTCCGGGGGATCGTCTCATTGAAATGATTGGTGAGTGGAGAAAGGCCGGACTTAAAGCCGCCGATGTTCCTGACTTGCCACCAGAAATACAACGGGCACTGCGCAGCGTATTTGGTGGGGACTGGCGGGAGGGGCTGAATTTTCTGCTTAGGGAAGAGGCTGTTGTTGAGGGAGAGGGGGCAGCAACATACTCAATCAGGCTCATTGGACCAGCCGCCGAGGGCATGGGAGCATCTCCTGCCCGCAATGCCTACGAGTTGGCACCCACCGTACGCAATGTAGTGGATAAGGTAAAAGCCAATCTAACCGAGAACTGGGATAATGTCGTCTATAAGAATCTGTCACCAGAGCAGTTAGAGCAGATCAAGGTTGCTGGTCCTATAGTACAAAAGCGCATGGGCGAGGCTCGCGCCATTGCCATGCGTATTTCCACGCAAGCCAGAGATTTCATTCTACACAACTACAGCGAGCGCATAGGTTTAGACGCACTGCTGAGTTATGTGTATCCATATCAATTTTGGTATTCTCGTTCATATGCCCGCTGGATGCAACGCATTGCTACACACCCCAATGTGATTGCAGCTTACATACGGTATCGCCGCACTCTTGAGAAGGAACACGCCGGGCTTCCAGAGTGGTTCAAATATCAACTCAACACTAACGAGCTGCTGGGCCTAGATTCCGAGCATCCTCTGTGGTTCAATCTTGAGGCGGCAATCAACCCACTCAATGGCCTTACTGGTGTAGATTTCAATGATCCTCGCAAGCGCATTGATTGGTGGTCAAAGACCGTTGATGATATTGGAAAATATGGACCAACGCCCTGGCTTCCAGTACAGCTTGCTATGGCACTTAAGTATCATCTTGAGGGACAAGAGGATGCCGCTGGGCGATGGGCTGGTCGTATAAGTCCTGCTACTAGAACATTCCGTGATCTTACGGCCCTGGCTGGATTTAATAAGGGCATGGGCATAGAGATTGACCCGGCTGTCAATCTTCTAGCCGGCGGTGTAGACCCATATGAACGAGCGCGGGTAGGCCGCCAGCTTGGACAAATGATCCTTGAGGGCAAGTATCCAGAGGCCGACATTGTAGACGCCGCCAACAAGCAGGAGGGGCCGATTTGGGAGGAGGCTCTGGCACGAGCCATTCATGAGAGGTCTCCCAATGTGTTGGCTATTGGTGCTCCATTTCTATTTGGGGTTGGAGCAAAACCCCGCACCGAGGGGGACATCCAAATTGATCGGATGTACGCTCAGAGGCGGTCGCTAATGCTCAATCGTCCCAACTTGTCTCCAGAGGAATATCGTAATCAGTGGGACAAGTTACGACAACAGTATCCTGAAATGGAAACGGTTCTATTGGCCAAGCAGGGAGGAGTAGATCAACAGGAGGCCTTCGCCTGGACAGTGCTGGGACGAATCCCGCCAGGCATGACAGACAATATTGCTGAGATGGTTGGAATGAAGGCGGGGGATATTACCAAGTTCTATGAATCCAAGGGTGACCTAACTCTAATGTCGGAATCCGACCGACTGCGGTTCATGGCCGCTGTTATAGACGTATCTGCCTTGCTAGATGCTCCAAGCAACGCAACTCGGGCCGAGTGGAACACAGCAAGCAATCTTTATGGGGACATGAAACAGTATGTAGAATCTCAATTCGGTCCAGATATCTACAACAACATCGACCTGTATTTCCAGCTCCGTGATCCAGAGAACCCCGAGGCCGGGCGGGCGTTTTTGCAATCTCATCCGCAGGTATCAGATGCTTTGGATATGCAGCAACAATTGATACAAAACACGCCACTGCTGGGTGCTTACTATACCAGCCTAGAGAAGATACAGCAATACTACAAGCAGCAACTGTATCGACAGGCGGAGGGACTGTTTGGACCAGACTTGTGGAATACCTTTGAAGTATACAGCCGCCTGAAGGATATGGGAGAGAACAAGGCGGCGGCCGGGTGGTGGAAAGACCATCCAGAACTGGGTGGCTATATGGACTTGAAAGAGGAGTGGCTGCCGAGGATAGACAGCAAGGTTGCTGAGTTTGCTCAAATCCTACCAGAGGCGCAGCCTCCGGTATTCAGGGGTGAGCAAGACCCAGAGGTTCCAGCCTCGTTCTATACTCCTGATACGTCTGAAGCGTGGATAGCCAGCAATGTGTTGTCTTATGCCAATAGCTACACCAACTACAACAGCCGCCGGCCAGACCTAGCTGAGTTTATCCGCAAAGACGCAGATGGGCGATGGCCGGGGACTAGAGCAGCATCCGATAGATACTACAAGCTTCTGGAGACCAGTCCTGAGGAGGCTTCCCAGTATCTTCTTGGACACCCAGAAATCTCTGGTAGGACAGTGTGGGAGACAGAGCGCCTACGCTCGTTGCAACTTGCCCGTGAGGGTGACTTGACAATGGCGGCGCAAGCTATACAGCAACCCGCACAACAAGAAGGCATCGACATAAATATGTCCCCAGCCCTACAACGACTGATCCAGGATCACCAACAGGGTGGGGAACCTCTTCCGGACTTTATTTTAGAATATTTAAATCAGCCATAGGTAACCGTTCCCACAGCACAATCCGGCCGGCACAAAAACAGGGACAAGCAAGCCATTTTGTGGTAATATTACATACTAGCCCGCATTGGGCTTAAAAATTGAATAGGAGGATCGAGTTATGCCTGACCAGGAACTAGAGGAGGGCGCTCAGGTCGAGGAGGAATCCCAGGAACTGGCAGTTCCAGAGATTTCAACCCCCGAGCCTGAGGTACAGCAACCTTCTCCAGCCCCCGCAGGAGTGACCGAGGAGCGTCTACGTGAGCTTCTGGAATCTCAACGGGCCGCGCTGGAAGAAGCGATTGACCGCAAGGTTCAATCGACCAAGGACCGCAGAATCGGCAAGTTGGAGAGTAGAGTTGAAGAACTTCTAGCTCTCCGGCAAGAAGTCGAGGCGGCGGGTGGCTGGGACCCAGTTATCAACCAGCAACAGCAGGCGGAAGTCTTAGAGGCCCGTCTAAACAAGATTCTGGATGCTCGTCTTTCGCAGGCCCCGGCCAGCCAGCCGGCACGCGATCCAAAGGTCGCATGGCAAGCGGAATGGGACGCAGAGTCTCGGAAGATACTCGATGCCGCCTCGAAGTTGGGCGCTACCCTGTCTACAGAGGAGTACAACGCCGCCCTATTTGGTAAGAAGTTTGATACCAAGGGAGACGCATATGCTGCTCTGAACCAAGCCATCTATCGTAAGATGGCGGGCAACAGTGTTCCAACTGGGGCAGTTGCTACTGAGGGCGGAGATGTAGCAAGGCCGCCGGAGCCCAAAACTCCGAAGAACTTCCGTCAGAATCTCGACGCAGCTCGAAAGAAGGGTGATAATGCCGAGGCCCGCCGCATCCTTGATGCGCAGTGGGCGTCTGTGGAGAAGGAGCAGGCCAAGGTGGCTGCTCGACAATCTCTGGAGCAGGCGGGCATTGACCCCAAGGAGCTAGTCGAATAATCCAAAACACTAGGAGTGTGTAAACAATGGCCGTAACAGGAATTGGCCAGCTTTCAAACTCCCTAATCGAGGTCATGTCGGGTGAGTTCGACATGATCGTGCCGAAAAACTACATCTACGCACAGTCTCCTTTGACCTATGTGCCAGATGGTGGTATTCTGCGCCGGGGGGCTGGATACAGCTCACTGCGTATCAATACCTACCACCGACTGCTTCCTGCCAACTCAACGAGAAGCGAGATCACTGACATTGCGCCCGTGCAACTGCGGGACAGTCAGGTGACCATCAGTCACTCGTTCTATGGCAACGCAGTTCAACTGTCACTGAAGCTTCAGGAAACTGCCTCGCGGGACCTGTTCCAGGTCGCTGCTAAGATCGTTGCAGAGAACGCCGCCGAGTCCGTAGATTATGTGGCACGGTCCGTAGCCGTCGCAGGTTCGGCCTTCGAACTAGGGAATGGTTCATCTCGTGATGCGGTGAACAGCAACGGTGTCTTGACGCCGGGTATGCTGTACAACGCCGCGGGCTTCTTGGCATCCGCACCTAAGCTTGATGGTGGCTTGAACCAGCCAACCATTGGTGGCGGACTGGCAGCGGTTATGCGCAATGCTGTTATCGCTGACCTTGCTGAGAACTCAAGCATCATCTTGCTTGGACAGTACCGGGACAGTGCTCCCGAGACCGTCCTGATGGGCGAGATTGGTGCTCACATGTCGGGCGTTCGTCTGATCGTATCTGACTGGGCGAAGATTTTCCAGGGCGCAGGCTCAACGTTTGTTGCCTCGTCTGACAATCTGTCCAATGCTGTAAACGCGGGCGCAACCACCATCGCTGTGTCAACTGCCCTAACTTCGGGCACCGGCACTTACCTGACGATTGGTACCCGCGAGACAACCGCCAATGGCGAGCAGACCAACGTGGAGGTCGTGTACGCTGCGGCCCTGTCATCTGCTCTAGCAATCCAGGGCGGCGCACCAAATGGTGGCCTGCTATTCGACCACTCATCTGACTCCCCAGTCGGTGCGTACAATCAGGTACACGCCGTTGTGGTGTTCGGCGCTGAGAGCATCATGAAGGTCTTCGCCTCGGACATCGGGGAGAACCCTCAGTTGCTTCCGCCTAAGGTGGATGGTATGTTGGATCAGTGGGACTCTGCTCAGTGGCGCTGGTACGGTGGCTTCGGCCGTCGGGCCGAGAACCGCTTGTATCGTCTGGAAGTTGGCAGCAACAGGCAGGTGCTCGGGTTTTAGTTAGAATGCCCAAGGGAAAAGTCGGTCTTGCTAAGTGTGGAGTAGATGGATGCAACAAGAAGGCTCACGCCTGGGGATGGTGTACAACGCACTATATGCGCTGGCGCACTCACGGGGACGCAACTAAGACCCTAACTCCTCAGAGGGGTAAATACCTTACGTGTACTGATCCATCCTGCTCTCGACCACATTCATGCAAAGGTCTATGTTCTAAGCACTACGATGAAAGACGAAGGAAGACGAACATAGATCGTCGTCTCGGCACTCAGATGAGAATAAGGATGTGGTGTGCTCTAAAAAACGGACAAAAGACTGGTTCAGCTGTTAGGGACTTGGGGTGCTCAATACCACACTTCAAACTCTACATCGAAAATCAGTTTGAAGATGGAATGTCCTGGGATAACTATGGCGAGTGGCATCTAGACCATGTAATCCCACTAGCACATTATAATCTGACTGACCGATCCCAGTTTCTAGAAGCGGCGAATTGGTTGAACTACCAGCCGCTTTGGAAAAGGGACAATCTACTAAAAGGAGCAAACTAAAATGCCTATCAATCCTCTTGGTGAAGCAACATACAAGGGTCTCGCCGAACCTCTGTTTGGTGATGCTGTTGTAGAGCAGGAAAACTCTTCGAACTACGTCCGCACTTACGTCCACACGTCTGCCAATACTGGGGGCTTCCTTATGGGCATGGACTACCGCGCCGACAAGGCGTCGTCCCTGCTTACGGATTTGGCCCTATGGGATATTGACGTAGACGGTGGATTCCGCGTTCTATCTGGCACCACAGTCATCTTTGAGCTGAACTCATCGGGACTGTATGCCGGCGCAGAACTGGTTGTTGGCACGCAGGGAACTCTCTTGCAGGCTACGACAATTACTACGGGCACAACGGCTTATGCCCCGGTATCGTCACAGTCTGGTTCTATCTTCATCTTTGGAACCGCTACATCTCAAGGTGTAGTACTTCCGAAAAACCCGCCTGCGGGTGTGTTCTTCCAGTTCTATGTGTCATCTCAAGCCGCTTCTACAGACTTTATCATCACTACGACTGGTGATTCTAGTGCCCGCATTGAAATGAACGGAGCTTCTTCCGCAGTTTCAACGGTGCTGTACATCAGTCCGCAAGTATCAAGTCTGGGAATGAACACCATCCGACTCACCGCTATCAGTTCTGTTCTCTGGTTAGCGGAGCCGTCACTCAATCTTTCATCTGCCGCAACTACGAACTTCGCTCTAAACGATTTCCGTGGTCGCTGGGGATTGTCAGAAGCACTGACGTAATCTAGTCGGCTTTGGGGGCGGCCGTAAAACGCCCCCAACTCTAGCCTCCCCGGCTGTATAAGAGGGGCGCGCTTATGCGTGGGAAGGAGATACAATGGGTATTCCCAATCTTATCGGACAGTATCGCGACGGCCTGTTCCGTCGGAAGGTGTCCACAATCAGCACGGCTTCAACGGGGTACAACCCGTCTTTTGAACAGTCGGGGGCACTCTTTTCTGTTGGTGCTGCAACAACTCTGTTTATCCGCCTGCCGCGGGGCTCATCTAAGCACCTGGGCATTAACTACGAGTTCTTGCTGGCACCACAGTCCAGTGCCCGTGACATAAACATCGTTACAAATCTGGATTCAAGTGCTAGAATGATTCAGGTGAAGACAACGGGCACTACGGGCCAAGAGGCGCAGTCACTAAGTCCTCTGACAACCCAGAGCTGGGCACACTGCCGTCTAACGCTTGTGAGTTCTGTTCGATGGCTATTTGAGAGTGATGAGCAGCCCATGAATGTGAATACGTCCAACTCTACAGAAGCAGCGGTTGGTGCCTGGACGACTGGCACGACCAGTTCATAAGGAGAGTAGACAATGCCTAAAGTAACTTACAAGGGCCTCGGCTCTCCTTCTCTGGATGTTGAGTTTATCTCAACTGCCTCAACCGCACTGACCTTAACCCAGGATCAGCAAAGCAAACTGCTGGTTTGGGGTGGTCAGGCCGCAGCCGCACGCATTCGTCTTCCCGCTCCCGAGGCGGGCATGGAGTATTTCATTCTCTTCAACGATGCGGCAGTTTCGTCTGCAACCAAGATTACATCAAGTGGCGCTTACGACATCGTGTGTGGAAACACAACTGCCAAGGCAGTTGTCCTTGCCTCAACCGCCGAGCTGGGGGCGGGACATCACCTCGTCGCCATCAACGGTTATCGGTGGTTTGCTGACCGCTTCGGCAATTCATCACTAAACAGCACGAACGGCGCTACCTAAAGGAGGCCCACCAATGGGACTTGAGTATAGAAACAAGCCCTGGTTCGCCTCTACGCATTCAACCGCTGCTGGGGTCATCCTTGAACACAACCCCAGCATCGGTAGTTTTGGTGGCCAGAAACTTCGTCTACGTGGATTCTATATCAGCGGCTCAACGGCTGTAAATGTTAGCACAACCCCCATCAAACTAATCTATGGAGACAGTTCGGCGGGGGTGCTTTCAACCATCGAACTATGTAATGATCCAGGCGCAAGTATGGTTGGCGTAAGCCAACTGATGGGCCTTGAGGGACGTTACTTTGCTATCGAAAGCACTGCCGCACACGCTGATGGGGGCCTATCGGTAGCAATGTGGGGAGACTAAGTGTCCCGGATGTTACTCGGAGCTGGAGGGTCTAACAGAGCGTTTTCTCCCGGGGACGTTTCAAGTCTTTGGCTTTGGTTAGATGCTCCGTCACTTGGTCTAGCCAATGATGCTGCGGTGTCAGCATGGCCTAATAAGATTGGCGGCGTAGGATTTATTCAGAGCACTGCTGGAAGTCGGCCGACGTACAAAACAGGCATACAAAACGGCAAGGCGGTGGTGAGATTTGACGGAACCGCAGATTATATGCGCTCATCCGCCGTTCGATCTCTGACGCAGCCAGCAACGATCTTTGTTGTTGCTCAAAGAACTGGTAACTATACCGCATATAGCGTGGTGTTTTCTCAAGCCACAGAGGCCATGGCGCTCGGATTTGATGTATCGGCAGACGAATGGTATGCGTATACTAACCCGGCACTGATAGATCAGGTCGCCGCAGACGATGCCTTTCATTACCTGATGGCCTTGGAAAATGGCGCGGGATCAATAATGAGAGCAGATGGAACACAGAAGGCGGCAGCTTTGGATGCTGGTAATGTTTCGGGTGACACAATAGTTATCGGAGCAACATCGGGAGCGGCTGCCCCGCTGGCCGGAGACATAGGTGAACTTATCGTATACGAAGCTGCTCTGTCCGCTGCACAGATACTTCAAGTAGAAAACTATCTAAAGTCGAAGTGGGGACTATAATGTCAATCAACGCCCGCCCGCTCGCAGAGAACTATACCAACCCTTCTTATCGGCGTCCCAATCATCCATCGTTTGGCGATAAACGCCACTCGATGATTGTGGATGCACAGGGGGCGAGCAATAAAGAGATCAAGACCGAATCAGGAACTCTGAAGTTTGAACATGGGGTGGCGGTGCTGCCCGACGACACTCGTGCTAAGGATGTGTATGACGAGTTGAACGCCAAGCATGCCCGCCACCCCAATCAGTTTATGCTCAGTGAAAAACGAGGTACAGTAAACGTGGACGAAACACACCGTTATTCTTTCGGTTGGAGCCGATCTTTCGAGAGCGCCTGGGAACAGGCATTTGGGAAGACGGAGAACGACCCAGAGGAGGATGAAAATGGAAGACAGGAAGTTGAATCGGGAACTGATCCCGACGACGCCTAACATAGTACCACAGAGATTTACTCCCGTTGCCGAGCAGTTCCGAGCACCAGTAACGCAGGAGCTTCGAAGCGCGCAGGGGCGATGGGCACGGGGTTACTCCTTGGCCCAGATTGAATATCTACAGAACCAGTTACGCATGTCCCCGAACAAGCGGGACGCTCAGTGGCGGGCAATGCTGTATGATGAAAGAGGCATTGAAGTCGGCCTGAACTTTGCCGCCCAGCCACGGGTGGATGCTAAACTACAGCAAGCTATCCAAGATGCAAAGACCGCCCAGACGGTGATGATGGACAAGATTAGTGGGTGGGCGGGCAACATGGATGAGGAAGAAATGATGCGTGCGCTCCCGCAGATTTGGCGATCATTCTTGCCAAATCAGGAGCAAGATATTCCTGCCGATGAGGCAGATGAGGCCCTCGAAATAGAGGAAGTCGAGCCTGTCCAGGTTCCCCTGCCACCGCAAGTAGACTTCAGCCAAATGCCGAAGTCAGAGGTGCAGGCACCAGAGCAGCTAGCCCTTGGAGACATCTTAGGGCAGATTGCCAGGGACAACGCAAAAGACAACTAAATCGAGGGCTACGGAGATTACGTGGCCGCGCAAACGCTCTTTGATTTAGAACTGTCTGCCCTGGAAAAGGCCGGGCTTGTCATCTTTGGCGTGTCTTCGGCCGGCAGCAGCATTACTCTAAACGACAGAACTTTTAGTTCCGCCCACACCGACGACCAATTTAATGGCGGGACAATTTTCTTTGTTGAGTCGTCTCAGACGGAAATACAGGGCCAGATGAAGCGCATTCTTGACTATGATGCGTCATCTGGCCAGTATACTTTCTCCGCTTTTACGTCAGCGGTGACTTCCAATGTGAAGTACGCCACCGCCACCCCCGAGTTCGACATTACGCTAATGGAACGACTGGCCAACGCCGCCCTGCGTGCTGCTGGCCCATTGGTCTATTCCGACCGCTCTCTTCAGTCCAGCGGGAATCAGACTGTGTACACAATGTCCACACTGATTGGAAGAAGCCGCCCGTTCCAGGTAGATATTATGAGCAGGACAGGCTCATCGGCCGACGACCCCGAGTGGTTCGAGTTGCACGGCTGGCATGTTGAGCCATCCAGCGAGGGCATAGCGCAGAAGATTGTGTTCCCCCGTTACCTGCCACAGGGGCGGGACATCCGCATCCTGTTCGAGCGGGATCATTACTATGTGTCAGCAAGTACACATCTTGTTGACAGTAGGATACATCCCGAGTTGTCCGTCGCATTGATGGTTGAAAAACTCTATGAGTATCGAAACAGCCGCTCGCGGGGTGCCCTCGATTTCGACGTACAAAGATGGAACGATGCAAAAAGCCAGGTTGCGGAGGCCAGGGTAAGATGGCCAATATGGAAGCCACGCAAGAGAACTAAGACTATCCATATTTCTGACTACGGAAACTACGGGAATAACCAGGCACCTCCGTGGGGTGCGCTCGAATAGGAGAACAAGATGGCAAAGCGAAGAGAAGATCAAGGAGACCGTCCCAAGCGAGGGGCATCACAGCGCATTCGTCCGGGCACAAGTCTGGTCGGACGGGGGGCCGTCCGCACTGAGGCTGTTCAGGGAGCGAGCGTCCGTCTAGGACAAAACCGCGTGGGGCCGCAGGCCGTCCAATCTAACGCTCCGACCGCTCAGTCACAACGACAGGGCACGGGGGCCTGGGAGCGGCTGCATAGAGCACTTGGCGTAGAGTTCAAGTGGCCCTGGGAGAAATAATGATGGCCCAACACAGCAGACCCCGACGTAGGCCAAAGGGCAAGGAACGAGTTGGTGCGCAGCCGGCAGAGGGATACGAGGCCGAGGATGCAATGATGGCTCGTGAGAAGGGGATGCACATGATGCCCGACGGCGAGATGATGTCTTACGAAGAAATGAAGAAGATGAAGCGTAAGATGAAACGAGGGATGAAGTAATGGCAGACAAGAAGAAGCCCAAGCTGGGAAGCGGCAAGAGGTTCAAGGCCCTGAAGAAGAAGTTGAAGGGTAAGGTAAAGGACCCCGCCGCCGTCGCAGCCACAATCGGGCGGAAGAAATACGGGAAAGCCAAAATGGCTAAGATGTCCGCCGCCGGACGAAAGCGGGCGGCCAAGAAGCGAGGTAAGAAGTAACCATGGTTCAAATCATACGCCCCAGCCATGGAAGCAAGGGCACGCCAGGACCAGGAAGTGGAGGAGCGGGCAAAGGAAGACCTTGCCCGCCGCGCAGAGCGGGAGTACGACTTGAACCAGAAGGTCTTACGGGATGTTGGGACAGGCAAGTCCATCAATGAGGCCATGATCTACAAACGGGCTAGAGAGGCTTGGGCAGAAGCCAACCGCCGCAAGAAAACAGAACGACTTCTAGACGAAGACAAGAAGAAGCTGGAGAATAGAATCAAGATGGCTCGCCTACGAGCTAAGAGGAATAAGTAGTGCCGGCAATTACCGTGAGGCCAGGAAATCCCCAGAACACTCACCAATTGAGTTTGGCGGGCGGTGGCCGCAAGTATGGCATCAAGCTGAAGGGCGGTGCCCGCTCAATTGTTGAAACCCCCGCCTCGCCTTCCAACATTCAGGTTGGGGCAGACGGGCGCAAGTTCGGGGACTGGGACCCATCCTTCTCGCACATCGAAGTGCGGGACTGGACGGGCGGGCGGGGCAGCGAGTTCTACTCCGACGACCCAACCCAGTTCTATGACGGGTATGGATGGACACTCAGCCCCGGCGTGTGGCACCAGTCTCCTCAGTGGATGTTTGGTGAGGACTATGTGCCCGCCCACAACTTCATGCCGGGGGCCAAGCGGTATCCGGCAGGGCACTCGGTGAAGTGGCAGTCCCTTGCCAGCACTCAACACTATGCCCGCTCGTTCCCAGAAGACGGACTGACGGCTTACAGCGGGACACATGGGATGATGTGGGTGCGACGCATCGGCAAGCCACCCGCTCCTCTGTCACTGGAGATTGGATCATCCGGCACAACCGCCGGCGGTGCGGGCCGCCCGTCTTCTGCCATGACTGCACTGGCTCAACTGGCGACTAGCAACTGCGAGGAGCTGGAGTCCTTCGTATGGGTATCATCTTTCACAACTGCCCTTACGGTAAGCAGTGGCTCCTCTAATAAATGGCTAGAAGTCTATACCAGCGTGGCGGGCACCGAAGCCAACCACTGGGAAATTGGGTACAATGGGACAGCACTGTCGAATAGCACAGTGCTGCGAGGTACGGGATCAAGTTCTTGGTCCGCCTCGACAATAAACTTCTTCTTCCGCCTGAGCGGAACGAACATTCGCCGCAAGTGGCACCTCTTTGAGGCCGGCCGGGCACTGTACGCTGCTGATAATCGGGCGGATGGTGGTGAGAACCGTGTCCTAATCAATGGTGATCGGGGTATAGCCTCGTCCGGCAACCCGGGCTCGACTGCCGTTCTCAATGACAGCACCAAATCATGGGAAACCAATCGATGGTCCAACTCCAGTGGATATGCCCTGATTTATAAGGGCACCGGAGCCGGCCAGGTTGCCAAGATTACGGGCAACGGGTCAACTTCTCTTAACACCACATGGGCTATCGCCCCAACGTCAGACAGTCAGTATGTCATTATTGGCACGGACGTGTGGACTCGAATTTCAAGTGCGATTGTTAGCAGTGCCACCACCGGGCCAGTGCGAGATGCAGTTTCTGATGGGGCGCACGTCTTCTTAGTTGGGCAGGATGCGTCTACTGGGATAGGAAAGTTCCAGTGGAATACTAGTATACATCAGGCAGCCCGAGACGTCAGTGGAGCAGATATGTTGGATGTGTTCCACGATCCGGTAGATGGACTACAACTTTGGCGAGCAGTAAGCAGTGCGGGGTTCTGTCAACGAGGCAGTCTCACAACAGACCCGCTGGGAGCAAACGTATCCTTTCTGCCATCAACTGGCATTCCGGTGGGCGGGAACAACGTTGCCTTCACTAATCTTGAAGATTATAACGATCAAATGTATGTTTTCAAGGAAGACAGCATATGGACGATTAAGAATGACCGTGCGGCCAAACTTAATGTCGGGCTAGATACTTTCATTAGTTCAAATAACGGGCGGGCAATGCTGGCCCAGAACCTATTCCTAAGCTTTTCGTGGAGCCACTCGTGGGAGCGTCTTCACGGTGGCACATTAGACGATATTGGAATGTGGCGGGGGGCCGGTCTCAAGAACAATCACCAGGGACCCATCAGCACGGCCATTCCGTTCATCGCCTGGACTGTGGCTGGAGTAGACGCTTCAAGTGGCACCGGCGGGGTGTACTTCTGGAATGATAGGGGCTGGCACGAAGTGTACAGGGCTTTCTCCACGGGATACCCAGTTACAGGACTGGCTTATCAAAGCAACCCCGGCACGCACCCCCGAGTATGGATGGACGTGGGCGGGGAACTAATAAGCATGGAGATGCCCCGCGATACATTGAACCCCCGCTACGATAAGAACCTTCACTTTCAGCACGAGGCGGTTATTGAGCTGGGCACGATTGATATGAATGCTCGCCGCCTGCCAAAGTTGTTTGCTGGATTGGAGGCCAATACCAAGAACCTGGCATCATCAGTGGCGCAAGTGGCGGCAGAGTATCAGCTGGACAACGACATTGGTAGCACGAGTTGGCTTTCGATTGGACAGTTTTATCGCTCGCCGTCTGATGATCTCAACGTGCGACGAGGCGACAGCCATTCTATTCGTTTCCGGGCACGGGCTCTTACGCAGGTCAGCACCACACCTTCTATCGTGGAGGCTTTAACCGCCAAGTCCGTTGCCCGCAGCCCAATCAAGAGAATGTGGACTCTCCGCGGAGAAATGGGTGACTTCCAGGTGGACTCTCAGGGAATGGAGGACGTGGACCCCGATGAGTTCTATCTGTGGTTACAAGATGTTGCGGTCCTGACTGAGCCGCTCCTAATGAATGCGGCCTGGGAAGCACTTGATAATGTGTACGTGTATGCCGAGTCGCCTACCATGTATCGCAAAAATACGACGCCCAGTGGTGAGTTCTCAGCCGAGTTCACCATGACTCTTAGAGAGATTTAATGTCTAAGTTGGTGTTTCGTGATCCCGCCATAAAGACCCCCCGCTTTGGGCGGGCGATTGTCAAGTCAATTGTCAAGCCGTTTCAATACAAGATTGTCAAGGGCCCTGTTCAGATAGAGCCTGCTCCTCGCACACCAGTCCAGCAAGATGCGGAGGAGCTGTTCACTGGTTTCATTCATGGAAAGACAGCCGGGTCTGTCTTAGAGGAGCGGTTAGCGAGAGCGCTAGATGAGGCGGGTCTTCAGTTCATTTACCAATATCCTGTATACGGGGCTTATCAGATTCCTGGCGAGGAGAATAAGATCGACTTTATGGTTTTTGACGGGCCAGTTCTTATCCCACTCGAACCACGAGGTGGGTTCGTCCACGAAAGTCCGTCGAAGCAAGCAACGGACCAACGGCGCATCCAAATCTTGAATGAGGTCCTGCGGCGCTACGGCATCAAAGACATTGTTCAACTGGACTTCGATGAGCCGCGAGACATGGAATCGGCCCGCAAAATAATAAGGGATACATTTGTGAGAGCATAATGCCTAAACGTGTACGCAATCTCACCCAGTTATTCAAGTCCACATTCGCTTCTGTTCTGGCGTCTATTGCTATAGCCAACGAGGCAGATGAGACTATTCTAAACGAGGCGGGCGAAGAGATTACCGCCGAGGATGAAACTGTTCTGGCTCAGGGACACAGCGCCGCCCGGCTGGGTGGCATCAAGACGGTTATTACACAATCAACCGGAGGATATTCAGCGTGACGGACAGTTTTGTGCTCGAAGGCGATGAGCAAATTCGCGAGGGTGAGTCTAGGCCCGTGGTGGTTGCGTTCCCTCAGTTTAGTACGATGTCCAGTGGCGGCACCGAGGTATACGTCAACGGGTCTACTGTGACTGCGGACTACATGACCGGCAGTACAGTCATCACCGGAAACGTTTTATCCGCGGGAACGATTACCATTCCCTCTGGACAGGGTGGCCTGGCTGCCGTGGTCGAGGCGGCGATAAACGTAGATGCCCATAAGTACAAAGCGGGGATAGTTTTTAGGGTGCTCCGCCCGGGCTCACAGCATTAGGAGACTATAGATGGCTAGAAAGATCAGTGCACATACAACCGAAGCCCCCAACAGCACCGTTGATCTTTTGGGAAACATTGGCAGCACAACCCGCCGCTTTAATGCTGGACAGTTAATCGGCGCTATCTACACGTCACAGGGACAGATGACTTATGCCGCCTCGTCTCGTAATAGCACCTTCCTGAACCCCCCATCATCTGCCGCAGTCCTGGCATATAGTAGTGCATCGAGCGCCCCCGCCTGGGTTATCCTGGACACTGGGGCTATTGTGTATGCCTCATCCGCCGGGGTAATCAGCACACTGACCGCTCCGTCAAGTGGGGCTGTAATGTACTACAGTACAATCAATGGACAGATCGGCCCCCGCTGGGCAATCGTCAACGCTGGAAGCCTAGTTTATGGTCCGGGTACCACACTTGCGATTGGAACATCGGGCTTCATTCTTCAAAGTACGGGCGGGGTTCCCGTCTGGGTAGGAAGTAGTACCATTGAAGGAACCGTTACTACCGCCGGCACGTCTGGTCAGGTTCTACAGACTACGGCGGGAGCCGCAGCGTGGAGAAACAGTACCACTATTCCAGGTACCATAGGCTCAACCATTGGAACTTCTGGACAGGTTCTTGAAACCACGGGCGGGGTTGCCGTGTGGCGTGCCCCAACTGCGGGAACGGCGGGGGCAATGACAACGCTTTTTAGTTCCTATGTTGGAACAACTCAGGTGGGAATATCCTTCTCTGGTATCACCAGTGCCTACGCATATCTGCACTTAATTGGACAACTTAGAACTGAACTTTCTGATACCATTGAAGCTATCTTTATGTACTTTAATGGCTCCACTGCCGCGGCCTACCAATATTTTGCCATTGAACATGCAAATACTACCGACCCGTCTCAAATTGTGTCTACCGCAAGCAGTGCTATGTTTATTGGCTACTCACCATCGTCTCTTTCCCTTGCGGGCTCCTTTTCACAGTTTGAACTGAAGATTTTTAACTACCACAGCACATTTGTAAAAAAGACCTTTGCTGGCAATTCAGTCGTAATGAGATCAAGTGTTGTATCGACCGCGCGGATCGCAGAAACCCAGGGACTCTGGAATAGTACTGCTGCCATAACCCAAATCAATATTATACCAAACTCTACTATATCAGCATTTTCAAGTGGCAGTTGGGTGGCTCTCTACGGTGTAACCTAGTGCCCATCTCAACCAACGCTGATGATCTTTACCAGCAAATAACCCGCCTCGGCGCAGAACTAAAGGGGGCTGCCGATCTTGTTGCGGGGTGGACACGGGGCGGCACACTGCCCAACTTTGAATTCATGCGGGCTGTTCAGGCGGACTTCGTTGTGCCCCCACTAGAAACCGCTCACTTCACCGCTTCGAGCCAACCAGTTATCGCGGGGTGGAACCAGGTGGTCTTCGATACCATTGATTGGAATAATGGACCTTGGGAATACACAACGGGCTCATCAAATTTCACACACGGCAGGCCCCCGCTTGCGGAGAGCTATTGGTTCTTTGGGTGGGCTCGATTCTCAACCAACTCATCCGGGGCCGTGGGCATACGATTTGTGCGTGAAGGGCTTGTTGGCGGGTTGCCATCAACTCAAACAGAAATCATCTCGGCCATGCGAGTTATACAGGGCGCCCCGGCTGGTATCGGCAACGTCATTCCATTCTCTTATCCTCTACGAGCTAACTCTAGCGCGACCGGATTTCGGTTCGAGGTCTTTCAAAACGGGGCCGCGAGTACGGATTTCAAGGCCATGAGCCTGGGCGTCATTAGGGTTGCCCGTTTATGAATCCATTGTCTACCAAGGCCGATGACTTGGCTGCCTCAGTCATTTCGATCCAATCAGAATTAGATGGCTTGTCCGGGCTGCTTGACGGATGGCAGCGGAGTGGGAACAGTTACCCAGACCTGAGTTTCTTTCGAGCAGATCGAGCTGAGTTTGTATATCCTCCCTTCCCTGTGGCAGAATTTCAAAGGGAGACCACACAATCTATTACAACAGGCGCATGGAATACTGTCGTATTCAATAAGGTCATACAGAACCCCGGCATCATTAACTATAGCACGGCCAGCACGGGCTTGTTTCAGTTTGGCCGCCCCTCAGGCGGCCGGGTGTTCTTGGTGTTTGGCAAGGCGTCATGGCTCACTACAGCGGGCACTTTTCGCAGCATTAAGATTGAGAGTTACCCATCTACGACTGAAACCATAATGGCTCAAAATGACGGTGACGAGGTGGCTCAGGGTTTCTCTGCCTTTTATAAAGTTCCTGTGGGCTCCTCTGGATTTGGTATTCGGGTCTATGAAGAGGCGGCGGCCGGGCTGGGTGACATGACACTCTCGGTGTGGGAGATCGCCCGTGCCGCCTAGTACGAAGTTGGACGACATTGCTGTGGCGGTTGAGAAGCTAGAACACAACCTCAGCGCTGTCCAGTCTCTCTTGGGGGGTTGGACCAGGGGCAACGAAACCAACCCTAGCTTTGAGTTCTTGAAGGCGGATCAGGCGCAGTTCTATTACCCGCCCCTGGAGAGCGCTCGTTATCGGCGAACAACGACACAGGTCGTTCCCCCGGGTGCCTGGAACACCATTGTTTGGGACGAAGAAACATGGAATTTTAGCCCGGTGGTTCAAAGCACTGCCAGTACTGGCCTATTTACTTATCACCATCTTGAGGGCTTAGCCGAACTCATGTTCACGGGCTTTATCCGCTGGCAGGGAAACTCTAGTGGTGAGCGGCTTCTTCGCTTCAATGAGTACACCACAAATGGAGTTCTTAGAAAGAAGATTTCGGACGCCGCTCCCATACTCAGCGCAGACGTAGGACAACTGGCCGCTCCGTTTACTTTCATTCATCATGTTAATCCAGAATCAAGTGGATTTGATTTTCAGGTGTGGCAGAACGGGGCCTCCCCATCACTCGATATGAACTTTGCGTATCTTGGGATTATCAAGTTTGAGAAGCGAGAAGTGTCGGACAGCACCAAACAAGTAATCATTACTCCCCCCGCCAAGTCCATCTGGGTAAATGAGGCCGACCCCGCAGCCGATCAAGGAAACAGCACTCTATTTGTTAGAACCCGAGAACAGGAAGGGGGCGGGGGTGCCATAAGAATGAGAAGCTTTGTTCAATTCAACCTGTCAGCCATTCCAGCTGGAGCGGACGTAACAGAGGCTGTTTTACATCTATTCCAGACGGCCGAGACAGACAATACGAGCGTAGCCAACTCGGTTGAGGTGTATCGAGTAACAAGCGCCTGGACTACTGGTATAACGTGGAACACCCAGCCGGGGGTTGTCAGCACCAAAATGAGTTCTCATGCCCACCCGACTGGAACAACAGACGTGGGGGTGGAGTTCGTGCTTAGTACAGCAGAGTTTGCGGCTATGATTAGCAGCAACTATGGGATGCGATTATCGCTCGGAAACGAGGACATCGGCAGCACAAATCAGGAGCGGGCGGAGTATTCTGAAGCCGCTTTTAGTCAGTGGTATGACCGAAGACCAACTTTGAAAGTAAAATACTTGGAGGCATAATGGTACTGGGATTAGACATCAGTCACTGGAACACAGTAACATGGCCCGATTGGCCAGATAAACGCTTCGTGTACATCAAGGCCTCCGAGGGCACTGACTGGACCGATGATAAGATGGCTTCTCACAAGGCCGCCGCGGAAGCCGCCGACAAGTACACTGGTCCGTATCACTATTTCCGTGCGGCGTTCAACGGAGCCGTCCAAGCTCAGCACTTCTTTGACACCGCCGGGCCGGACTGGGACATGCCCCCCGCCATTGACGTCGAGGTAATCAATAATACGGGTTTTAGCAAAGAGGTCTTTGCCGCCCGCCTGCGCAACTGTCTTCAGGAAACTGAGCGCCTGTTCAGGCGGAGGCCAGTAATCTACACCTCCAAGTCGAAGTGGGACTTGTTGGTTGGATTTACTGGCTGGGAGTCCGCCTATGACTTGTGGGCGGCGCATTACACAACTGCCCCCGTGCCGCTTATCCCCACTGGGTGGTCGGGGAAGGGCTGGACGCTATGGCAACACACATCGACTCCGTTAGACCAGGACAGGTTTGGGGGTAGCGAAGAGGAGTTCTTGGAGTTCGTAAATGCCGCCCCGCCGGTCGGGGGTGATTTGGAAACGAGGGTCAAAAAACTAGAGGGGGACGTAGTGGCACTGCTTGCCCTAACAGGACGACTACACGATGCCCACCATGCCTAATGGACTGGAGCACGAATTTTGGGAAGAGGCCCGCGAGTTGATGGAGTCGGGCGAGCTTCCAGAGAAAGTAACTCAACGGCTTATCTGGGCGGCCGTCGCCGCTACATACACCCGGATCAGCACCATAGCAGAACTTGTTGAGAAACATGAGCAGCGCATCATTGTACTGGAGCGGGTGGCGGCGCTCGTTGGGGCGGCAATCATTGGTCTCGCCATCAAGGCATTCTTTGGATAGGAGGACAGCATGAGTGACTGTGACCGTTGCGGCCACCCCTGCGAGGAGGGGCAGTGCAAAGTCGTTTGCCCCAATTGCGGGGCGTGCCGAGACTGCTCAGATAAATAGATGTCTGGATGGGACCTCGACGATCTTCGTAGGCGCCTAATGATTGGTGGGGCGGCCATCGTCGGCCTCATCTATTTACTGCTTCTTAGATTTCAACCAAATGAGCCCTCGCAGAACTGCCTGCTTGGGCTCATTGTTGCTTGGTTGATGCTGTTTGCTTTGTGGCTGCGCTAAAACAAATCGGACGGATCAACAATCTCGTGGCCCGGAGAGATAAGGGCTCGGATATCATCAACATCCTCTACTGAAACAGCCAACATCATTTGGTCTGTTCTTGGGTCCCGCACCTTCAAAATCTCGATGTCGCTTCTGCGAAGCAGCTTAGTAAAGCTCGATCTATCTCTTCCAAGTTTATCTGCCAAGTCCCTAACTATAACAACTTTTGCCATGTTTGTCTCTCCCAGAGCCTTTGGGGCGGCGGTAATCGTTCCCATCCTCAGATGCCCCCCGCCCGCTATGCGTGGACGGGTTCCGGGTGTTGGAACTGATAGGTCAGTGCCTTCCACGTATAGTCCTCCTTCGATGTGATATCAAACACCACCGCACCCCAATCAATCAGCCCGCTCAAGCGCCGCTCACCATACCGAGTCCCATAGCCCTGGAGTGCAGGGGTTGTTATAGCAAGCCAGCCAGGCCCACCAGTGAATGAGTGGTAATGAACGTGGCTACGCACTATAACATCCGCCAGTGGAAAACCTCCCCGCAGGCTCCACAGAGCATTCCACACCTCTTCACGTACCAGCGGGCTGGCCCGACCAAGCGGGGTCTGAGAGCCCCCAATGTGGTGGCGGAAGTTCATAATAAGCCCATTCACGTCTAGGTTGCGCACATCCCCGATATTTACGTCCCCAATCTGGCCTGCGATTACGTCTTCCCAGTCCTCCTCTTTTCCGGTATGGTAGTCGGTGCCCCGTGTGATGGTAACACTCTTGGCATCAACCTCACTGATGATGTCGGCGGCCATCTGCGCCTGAATCCTACGATCCAAAACTAGAAGTTCGAGGCTGCCTGAACGTTCTCCACGACCGTCAATTAGGTCTCCATTTACAACCAACACGTCAGGCTTTCCAGCTGCTTTTAGAGTGTCCTCAAAGTTCTTCCACAACTGGGAACGATACTCAATCATCGGGTCTCCGGCGACACCCACATTCCATTTGGGCGGCGTCAGCCCAACTTCGTGCCCACAGTGAAAGTCACTAAGGACTAGAACTCGCTTTGCCTTCCTTGGCATTTCATTCTCCTGGGGAGTGGGGGGGGGGCGGGCCCGACCCCCCCCCCGTCCCTAGTGATGGTTACTTCTTGCCAGAAACTACAGGCAAGAGAACCTTGTCCAAAAGGACGTTGTAGATCAAGACAGCCGATCCGAAGATCGCTGAGGCCGCCCCGATCAGAGACCCAACAAAATCCGCCGGGTCCCCCCCGCCAACAACAGGCACTCCGAAGAATGCCACGGCGAGGCCCGCGGCGATGACGAACAAAGCTATGTTCACCACCTCGCGGGGGGCCTTATAACCAAAGCGGTTCGCCAAGAGCCGAAGCCCCTGCGCTACCACTGAGGCCACGAGGCCAATTACTACCAGATTTTCCGGGCTTAACTGCATTTTTCCACCTCCACTAGTGGATGCTAGATTTCTGCGTTATCTTAGAATGCGCAGCCCTCTATTTTTATTTTCCTAGGTATTTCGCAATGGCATCTGGCGGCCACTCTTGGGCCTCAATAACTCCAAGAGCCTGATTACACACCGTGTGCAGCAGCCCCCTAACAGTTCCAGAGTTGTGGTCGTGATCGACATTAGATGCCTGCCCTCCTCTGCCCAGCCTCTTCATTGGTCTTCCACAGATTGCACACAACCCATTTTGGAGTTTCCACATCGCTTCCCATTCTACTAGGCCTATTCCATATTTTGCTCTCAGTTTTATATCCCTAGATATGGGCTGCCTTGATATATCGTATGCCCTCCTTTCTGCTTTGTGAGACCTATAATAAGTGGCACATTTTGCGTTTAGTTCTTCTTTGTTCTCAACATAATATTTTCTCTTCTTATCAAGAAGTTCTTCATGGTGTATATCGTGATAGATAAGATTATACACTCTATGTCTTTCTGTTCCTATCAAAAGCCTTGTATTGTTATCAACGATCATCCCTACGAACCCCCGCTGCATATAATGCACACGCCAGCGCATCAGCTGCATGGCTGTTTAGAATGGGCCACACCTCCAGCCCACCAACTTTCCCCGACCCAAGTGCTTGGGCTCTAATGGTTGCGGGCGGCACGACATCCACTTCATATCCAACGTAGTACATTCCCAACACAAACCCAAACCGAATGTATGCTAAGTTGGCCTCCCCGAAGGACACGTCCTGCCCCTTCGCCTTCATTGGACGATAGGCCGCCCCCTCCACCGCGGCTGGGCCTTCCCCGTGATAGAACGTGGTCTGAGCCATCATATCATAAGCTCGTATCCCATACATCCACTGCTGCTCTTCCTTCGGCATCTCCCCAGCGAAAATATAAGCATCATGGCCTATGATTGTGGCCACGCCGAAGCGCCGCCCCGGATCAACCCCGATGCCACGCAGGGAGGATGTGCGACCCGGCAGGCGTGTGTGCCACACCTTTACCTTTGTCCCCGCCCACTCTCGGGGCGGCAGGACCTCGAACTCTAGCTTACTGAGTACCGTTGGTGTCAGAATCGGCATCTTCTTGTGCCCCCCGTCTGTTGTCGTAGTGGCGTTTCCAGTTTGGCAGGTTCCAGCAGGCCGGCTTCCACTGGCAGTCTCCACACTCGTACCCCACATTCTTTGGTAGCCATTCCCTGTCTTCTGCTTCCTTCATCACTGTGGCCGCCCGCCGCAGGTTCTCCAAATCATCGTCATTGGCGTAGTACGAATGGACATTTGCCAGCCCGTTGGTGGGAGCGGTCAGATAATCAATCCTCCGTGGCCACTCCTTCCATCCCGCCAGCATCTTATAGGGAGGCAGGGTGTAAATGGCCCCCTGCCACGTGCGGGCCTTGAGTGTAATGAGTTCCCCGTC
>ERZ1292632.333-Hain-H43-01um-R2-333-length-48664-cov-5_pt1 | contig 48664 bp, 56 predicted proteins | sample MGYA00564407_ERZ1292632 | MGnify/ENA primary metagenome ERZ1292632 (study PRJEB36523, sample SAMEA6512637) | groundwater metagenome | collected 2019-01-08 | study: AquaDiva: Metagenomics assemblies of 32 groundwater samples | reverse complement strand
ATCATGTCTCTGTCTTGATAGCATTGATGGATGTTCTAGGACGCTATTGCCAACAATGACTGGAACGTAGCCCATTAATAGTTGCCTTCTTGCAAGGTCTAGGTCTTCAAAGCCTCCAATTTGCAAGAATCTCGTATCATAAAGATATCCGTCTTTCTCTATCATATCCTCAATGCATTTTCTGCTAATCATATGCGGTTGTTGATTCGCTGGGAACCTCGTTTGCTTTATCTGGTTTACGTCATCGCTCGCTGCCTTACCGGTCCAAGGGTTGTTGTCTATGAAATCCACCAATTCTGAACACCATGTAGTATTAACGAAGGTGCAGTCCGGGTGGATCCACATTACCTTATCAACTTTGTCATTCATTAGCAGGTGTTTTGTCCCGGCATTCAAGCAGACGGAAAGGTGCATCAGATCTTCCGGCTTTACATCAAGAAGATTGCATAGCTCGGGATTGTGCTTGCTGATTACCGGCGCAATCCCTTCCCAGAATTGTACTGAGCCATCTGTACTCCCTGCGTCAACTACCGTCAAGGCGTAGCCATATTTACAGTATTTGCACTCAGACAATGTATCAACTAAGCTTTTGTACATCTTTTGGCTTAAATCTAAATCATTGTACGAAACTACTACGAATCCTACTGTCCCCATACTACTTTCCACTCCTCTTGTATTCTATTACTCTCTCAACGGCATACCAGGCGAATAATCCTGAAAATATCGCAACAGCTATGCCAAATCTACATAGCATCATACTTTCGAATTCTGTTAACATTTTTTGCTCCTCGCTCCTTCTCTAAACATTTGAAGAAAGCCAACGCCAGCCAATATTCCAATTGTAATTAAAATATAGATATCAAGAATAATATCACTCATAATTAATTTTTCCATATAATCCTCCTTTATTTGTTTAAAGTCTGTAGCAACGCGTCAGCAAGATAAGAAGCTGTAGGTTCAGTCTCGTCTAAGCCTAAGTCTGCTGCCGTCTGCTTGTAAGTGTGTAAAATGTAAAGTAAGTCTTTATACTCCTGGCTAGTAAAATTAAGTGTTACGTTGCGATAAGTCTCCACTGTCACCTTCTGCATATTTAAATCTTCTCCTTAAATCCAAGCTCTTCGCAACACCAGCCGATCGTAGACTTCCATGAGCCTAATTCAACTCTCTTGTTTTGCCACTCTCTCCAAAAATCGCTCCCAGGGACCACTACGCCGTCAATGCTTGAACTAGGCCCAACCTCTCTATTTACCCACTCTTTCCATTCTAACCCGCTCTTAGCCCATTTGTCAAGCACATTATCGGCAAACGGTATACTAAACGTCCACTTATTGAAGTCAAATTCTTTACAATGCGGAATCCTGTCGTCCAAACACTGATCTGGTGTCCTGTCATCGCGGTAATAGTCCTTCGTTGGACTGTTTTCGTCATCCCTGTATTCCCTATAGCCGTTAGCATGTCCTCTATCCCAAACGTCATACTTCAGCCACTTAATTGCCTGTTGCCACTGCGGCCTTACGTAACCGAAATGGAGATAATATAATCCAGTTTCATATATATCTTCTTTATTGTATCCTACTAAATGCTCATGGACTTTGAACTCCCACTTTAGTCCTGGAACAATTTTGTAAACATTGACTTTTGGATAAATCTCTTGATATAAACTCGGAGAGATCATGTGGTGAAAGAAGTTTAATCTTATCGCAGCAGGATCTTTCACTTCACAAATATTCTTAATCTCATTTAGTGTGAATTCTGGGTAACACTCGTCCGTGTCGATCCAATGAAGTCTATTTGCCTCTGGACTCATCAATTCCATTGCTTTGTTTCTTAGTGCCGAAAAATCATCTGTGCCTAATTGTTTATGGATAACGTAATTATGCAGTACACCATCTGCCACAGCCTCTTTCAATAAGGAGTCGGCGAGAGAAACAATGTCTTCTCTACATCCGTTGTCAATAATGATGATCTCGTGAGCATACCTTGCCAATAACAGACACTCTATACATGATTTAAATAATAGCTTGCCAAAGCCATCCGTTTCCTTAGCCAAAATATGTACACTAACCTTCACTGCCACTGTTTTTCTCCTTCTTCTTGTTACTACTTAGGCTTTTTATATTACATAACACATATGCAGTATTTGACAATCTTCTTGCTGTAAAATGTAAGTCTTGTCTGCCATCGTCTGCTATTTCTTTTTTGTATAGTACATTTTCTACTTTAATCTCATCATCTATTGTAAAGACAAAGTACAGTTTATCAGCGAAATTCAACTGTGTAATTCTTGGATCGCCAAATCTAAACAATAAATACTCAATTGTAAACTCATAAGCAGATCTCGTCATTACAACAATATATGTCTTAAAGATTTTCCCAACTTTATCTACTCCATAAAAGAAGGTTTGATCTGCAATATCAGAATTAAATGGCTTGTCAACTAATTTCGGAGGCACATTTGTCACATACAACATTTTCGGCATATTTACACAATTCCATATGCTAGCTTCATGTGTGCCAATGCGAATTTTTCTGTACTAGAGTCATCTGCGAATTTCTTCAGATTGTCTTGCCACTTATTATTGTAGAATGAAGGATTTCTAACAACGAAATTCCTAAAATTCACAATATCTTTCGGAGTATCACCAAGGTAAGCAACTGGCATTGACTTATCCTTTTTTAGAATCTCAAGGTTTAGAACTTTGTAGCTAGGAATATGCGAGAACCAACTTGTATCACTGACCAAAATCGGCACTCCTGCTCTCAATGCAAGACTCGCTGCCGCACTACTCCCGTGAGAACCATAATGTGCATAAGGGAGAGTGATAATATCGCACATTGAGAGGTATTGCAATATTTCTTCTTCTGAATGATACTTATTAAAGTAGAAGTAATCTTTGAAATTTACCTTCCCCATACCATTCAACATACTTAGGCACTGAGCTTCGTAATTGTAGATATCTTGTTTCGGTGCTGACGAGAAGAATACAAGAGAGTCGTCTTTTAGCGCAGGATCTTTCCACGCTTCAATTAGGACATCTAACTTCTTGTGAAAGTATGAGAAACCAAAGAATCCTATCTTCGTCTTTCCAACTGCAAGCTTCGCCTTCTCGTCAATTCTTTCATTTAGTGTCTTATCATACAATGGTCCGATTGGCATTGGCACCACAACTACGTTCTTGTATCTTAGGTTCGTTTCTGCAAAGACCTTATTCCTCTGACTGTGAACAACTACTACGTCAACTAGATCTCTAATGACCTTGTTGTATTCTGCCGCTTTTTCTGCCAGTGTATGTTGCGTGATAACTGTTTTGATACCGCGCTTCTTGCACTGATTTAAGAGGTTTCTAAGCTTGCCCGTAGAATGAAATTGATACTCGTGCTGTATATGTAGAATATTCACATTATTGTTATCTAAATGGTCATACCACTGAGCATCATCGCCACCCATTCTACCGACATCAACTCCGCTACTTAACAATGACTCGTACAATGTAGCAGCATAATCAGCAATGCCGCACTGCTGTCCAAACGATCTGCAAGCAACCATCACAACAGGCTTTTTGTCTGCTTTTGGAGTTACTGGCAATTTTGTTTGAATCTTTCTAATTTCCTTAATTTCAAACTCTAATTTCTTAGTAGCAACTGAAATATCATGCTTCTCAATCATGTTGTCTCTATTGTTTCCATGCACCAAGCCACCTAATGCTTTCTGGATCTGATTGATTAGAGACTCTTGCTTTACCTCGTGCCAATGTAAACCATCGTACAAACGAGAAAGCACTCCTCCTTGAGCTGCTGGAACCTTATCACACTCTATATAATTACAGTGCTTCAAATATTCTAAATAGCTAGTGTGTTTTGGCACTATCAATTGCTTATTCATAGAAGCAGCCGCAGCACAACTCAAATCCCAGCCCTCTCCTCTAGACGTTGAGATATAGTGCGTACACAACTGAATAATGCTAGGAATCTCTTCTGACTTTACCATCATGCCATAAATATAAATTGGAGCATGGTCATACCGAGTTATTCCTAAATCTGCCCTAATGTCAGCTACCCTCTTTCCGAAGTAATCTAGCCTATTCTCTGTGTAAGATGAAATTTTAAGGATTAAACATGCATCGTCTCTGTTTTTTGTCGCTACCATCCAACCCTTCAGTAACGCATCAATATTCTTTCTGTCTGAGATCTCTTGTACATTAAGGAATCTATACTTGTATCTACTAATTAGATCTATATTATCTGTTCCCATATCAAATGGCTTTACGTCTAAGCTGTATTCTTTGGTATCAATCCCAATTGGAACATGGATCATTCTGTTTTTGTTTACTCCAGAATTAATCCAGCCATCTTTGTTATATTTAGTTGGAACCATAATGAATTCAGATAGCGAAGACCACATTGCCCAATCTTTACAAATGCCATCTGCTTCAAACATAGTATAATTAATTAAAATATTGTTTGGATTTATGTTCTTGTGTCTAATTTGTTCAGGAAGACAGAACGCCAAAGTAATATCTGAATCAATAACTGGAGCTAACTTCTCCATCTTATCAAAAAGCGGATCTACATCTATTCTCTTGCCAGACCACTCAGGAAAATCAGATAAGCCCACTAGCCAACCATTGTTGTATAGTGCCTTCGCAAACCCTCTCACCACATGAGCATACCCGGTCGGATCTCTGAAAGGACCAAATATTGAAATCTTGTTTATTTCTGACATTTAAGTTATACTTTCCCCTTTTCTTCGCGCCTCGGCCAGCAAATTAGAATCTAATACAGAATCTCTGGATATTTTAATAATAACTCCATTAAGTTCAAATACATCGTAATGTTCGTGATTCGGTATAACAATCGGAACTTCAAAATCATATTCTGGATATTTCTTCTCAAATTCATCTTTCCACTTATCTAGTGCCAAACACTGCAACGAATCTACATTTAATGCCATAATCGCTGACAAAGTATGTTTAAGCAACCCAATACTAATGGCGGAATTGAAAACATAGCTACGCTTAAGCCAACCTCCCTCAACAGTAACAGTATAAACACCTTTTTTCATATTACACCATGTACGCCTTTGTCATTCTATCCCTCTTTGTCACCTTTAATACACGATTTTCCAACGACTCTACCATCATCGCTGCTGTCGTGTCCCAATTGTATTGCGCAACAGTCTCAATTCCTGCCAACTTCTTCTCTTTCAACGCTCCAGACTTCCAATCTCCATATGCTAATTCAATTGTGTTTGCTACTTCTTGTGGATCTACAATAAATCTTCTCGACATCCAGGTATTCGACCATACGTGAGCACCATTCTTCATTAAGTAAGAGTTCTCATCTGTACAAAAATCTGTATGTCCTGAGAAATTAGTCGTAATTGGCACGCATCCACTTGCCATCGCCTCGGATAAGCACATTCCCCAACCCTCTCCTACCGTTGGGAATACTAGCGTATCAGCAGCCTTCAAATAAGCGCTGACAGTATTATCATCGTAAACACCCTCAAATACGTGAGTGGTCGGACACCAGAAGGAATGAAGATCATACTCCTGTTGCATCGTTCCCCACAAGCCAACCTGCTGCGCCAAATGATGAGTAATTACTATAAACATAACATCAGACTTGCCTTTTTGGAAGATTCTCCAACCGTCTAAAGCGGCAGCAAGATTCTTCCTTCCCTGATTATGTCCAATGTAGAGACCAACAAATTTGTCTCTAGTATTTAAGGCTAAACCAGACTTGTGTTTTGATATCTCATCAGTATCGACGGAGGTATAAGTGTCGTGATTGATGCCGTAAGGAATTGTCTCGACATCTAGCCAAAACAATCTGTCCTTAATAGCTCTCTCGCCATACGTCGAACATGTCCAGATATGATCTACTGAATCGAAAGCAGGAGTCCACCTAGAATCAATTGGATCTCCATCAACTGTGAAATACCCTACTATCTTAATGTGAGGATATTTTGCTTTCATGTCTTGCAGTCTCGGAAACTCAAATACGTCATGCGATAAAACTATAATATCAGGCTTGAATCTGTCTATTACATCATACCACATCGTCATTCTGGCTAGAGACTCCTTTACATCGTTACAAAGTCTCAAAATACGATAGACCGGAATACCCTCGTGCTTCGTCTCAGAGCCACGATAGACTATATTCCCGTCAGTCTCCTCTCTAACCACGTATTTCGAGTCTCCGGCAAACCCAGCGTATGCTACGTCATAGTAAGCTTGAAGTCTCTGTACGCACTCCCTTGCCACCTTAGATTGCCCAACGTGAACATGCTCCGGCGTATCAGAGAACCATAAAAGTCTCTTCTTCTCAGTCATTACGCCTTGTCTGCCTGTAGTGCCTCAACCATTGCATTATTTGTTTTCTCGATAATTGCAAAACGATCATTCAATTCCTTCACAATAATGTCGTGACGCATCTTGCCTAGCTTCATCTTCATTCCTGTCTTCCAAATTGACTTAGGATCGCCAAACTCTACTAGCTCCTTCACCAAGTCTCCGAACAACATACCCTTAATCTCACTTACCATCTTATCTGAACTCATCTCTCTCGGAGACTTCTTTTCTACTGTTGTCATTCTGTTATATTTCCCCTTATTTAACTACCACCAAACATAAAACGTTGCTGTTCTCTTGCCAACTGTACCTTCACCAAATTCATCAAACAAAATCTTTTCTTCTTCTTCCAGCTCTCCAGTATAATAATCGCATTGATCCTCTTCGCTTATGCTTTTCATTGATCCATTACCATTACTATCTTCATAAATCAATTCATGCAATTTATGTGCCATTTCTTGCGGATATTTATAGTACAAATATCTTGAACAATCAACTGAATCATATAATTTTAGATTCATTTGCTCTGGCTTCATAATTTCCTTACTCATATACTTGTACCTCCGATTTATCCCCGGTTCTAGTTACCACTATTGATTGCGGCAATACATCTCTAATACTTGAATCGTGTGAGATTACAAATATTTGGCTAAATCTCTTTGCTAATACTTTGAATATTTTAAGAGTAATTTCTTTATTGTATTCATCAAATGCAGATAATGCTTCATCAATATACAATGATTCAAATGAAACATCATATCTATCACAAAGAAGCATGGATAGCGCAAACCTCAACGCTATATCTACCTGCGCCTTCTCTGCGCCACAAAGCACATTGTAAGGTCTTTTTTCTTGTGAGTGCGTAAGGATGTTAATGTCTAACGTATCCCTCGCCTCACCCTCTTTTGTGTACTTCGTCGTATCCAACTGTATAAAGAAAGGAGCTTCATATTCCTTCAGAAACTCATTCGCCTCAGACTGTATCTTCTCAACAGCCTCGTCTATTATACACATCGGAATACCTTCGTTAGAATTAGAGAACATCCTAACGGCAATAGCAGTATACTCGGCTTCCTCCTGCACGTCAACCTTTTTTTTCTCTATATCTGCTATTTTCTTGCAAGTTTCCTCGTAAGAACGCTTCTCCATCTGAATATTCATCTCTAAAACTCTTGCAGACGTAAGCTTAGCCTGATCTCTCTCTGCAAAATGCCTCATCTCGTCTCTCTGGTTCTTCGCCTTGACGTAATCATCCTCCGTCATTCCAGGATTTAACATCATCTGAGCAAAAGATGTTGTAGATTCTTTCGCTTTGTTGAGTGTTTCCTTCGCCTGCCTAAAAATCTCTTCAGCCGAACTTGACTTTACAAATAAAAGATTGCAGTCTTGTTCTAATTTCTCAACATTTCTCTCCAATCTCATATTTTCATCTAAAATCAACTTCAATTTGTTTATTTCTACTATATTGTCCTCTCTATCCTTCTTCGCAGACTGAACTCTAATAGAATTTGACGTTAATAAGTCCTCTCCATGTATAATAGTCCTCTTGCAAATAGGACACTTCTCACGCTCCTTGTCAGAACTGTCGTGCATAACTCCCAAAGCACCAACTATATGCTCCAACATCTCTATCTCTACAGTGAGACGCTCATTCGCCAACTGTAGTCGAGAAATCTTAGCCGAGTATGTCTCTCCAGCTAGCCTGTTTTTAGCCTGGAAATCGGCCCTACGGAACTTCATGTCCTCTAGCTTAGATTGGGCAGATGAGTAATCAATCTTCGCCTTACGTGCCTCTGCGTCCTTCAGAGAGGCTTTAGATGTTAGCGAGTAAACATCCTGCATCGCTTTGTCGTGTAATTGCTTTTGATGCTTTGTAGTTTCAAAATCTTTAATTCTTTTTATCAAATTATCAACAATAGATTGATTTTTAATGAGAGTTTGTTCCCACTTTACAATTTCTTGTTTATTTAATGCAATTCTCTCATCAAAATTAGTATTCTTATTGATGTTCTTTGCGTAAAAGCCTAATTCTGCATCATAATTTGTTATTTGCTTTGTTTGTTCTTGTAATTTCTCTTTAGCTATCTTGTGAAATTTGGTCCACTCATCAAGGGCTAAAATTGACGAGAGAAAAGTCTTTCGGGCCGATGGGAGCAACTCTGTGAAACTTGACAATCCTCCTTGAACGAAAAAAATTGTCATTCCTAAGATTTCAGGGGTTAAACGAAATAGAGTTTGAAGCTCAAAAGCCACGTTTCTGACTCCTGAAGCTAATAATTCGTAATTTTTTAACAATTCCGCTTCTGATTGTTTTCCTTTTCGGCTACGCCTTATATAAAAAGAATCACCGTCAAAATCGAATTCAAGACTTGCTTCAAAACAGTCACAGCCTTCCCGCATCAAACTATCAACGGTTTGCCCAGAATAATCACTCCCCGTCAAAACATAGTGTAAGATTCTGAAAATAGAAGATTTTCCTGCCGAATTGCTCTTAGAAGTCCCGTTCACTAAGCCGGTCACTGATGCTAAAGTAATATTGCTTAAATCAATATCTAGACTTTCGTAAATAGAACAATTTTTAGCTCTAAGCCGCTTTATTTTCATTTTTTGTCTCTATATTGTTTAATATATTTGAATACTTAATTAGTCTATTCTCCTCAAATTCAGAAACTACACTCATCCATTTTAGAAAATCTTCAAGATTCCTATTACTTTTAGCTCCATTACAAATTGTACAACATGAACAAGAATTAATTTCCGTATAACCTAAAAAGTTATCAATACGATCAACTCCATTGACTGTTATAGTTTTTTCTTCCACTCTGTCTGATATTGCTTTTCCACTAGGATAAAATCCTAATTCAATTGTTTTTCTCGATAGAGATCTATTGTACTTTTTATATGGAGGGGCACCACAATACGCACAAGGCTCAAGAACTAACTTAGCAAAAAGTTCACGCGAAAGTTCAAAATCATTATTCTTTTTATGAGCATCGCATTTATATCTATTGTAGTAATCAGTCATAGATGCTTCTTGCGGAGTAATACCGCGAGAGTTTGTTTCAATCATTATTTCTTTCTGAAGACATCCGCAGCTTCTTACCGAACCAGATTTTAATTCTCCAGATCTTTGAAAGACATAATTACCACAATCACACAAACATTTCCATCTTCGAGCTAAACGGCTAACCGGATATCTAGATACATGAGGTTCAACAACGGTAAGCTTCCCGAAACGACCGCGTGGCGCATATTCAGGAAGCAATTCTGGCGAAATTACAACATCAGCACGATTCGGCTTCAAGATTTCTTTTAAACATCCGCAACTAGGAATTTTTAGACCAGTGATTTGTGTACTTTTAACTATTAAATTCGTCCCGCAATCACAAATACAATTCCATCTGGATCGGCGACCGGCTCCATTATTTTCATCAATAACTTTACTTATGACTAAAAGTTTGCCCCAGCGACCACACAAATTTTCCTTTTCTTTTCCAACTCTGCCCTTCCCCATGCTACTTTTTCTCTTTTGTCTTCTTTGGTGCATCCACTTTCTTAAACTGTTCAGGAGACAAGCCCCAAATTCCTCTTTTTGCTGCCTTGGCCTCTTTTTCGGCAGCAATGAACGCACTTTCGTATTTCTTGTTTCTTGAATATTTTGTCCAATACGTAGACCAGCCCTGGCGCACCATCTCAACGTTTAGATTTCTTCCACCGTCAGCAACAAGATAACATAGCAATCTGCCGTATTTGTCTCTCTCTCCAGTTCTCTCGCCCGACTCTCTTGGAAATTCAATATAGACTGCCTTTGCTGATTCAATTAGATGCTTCAATGCGTCACTAGCTTCTGAATATAGTGGCTCTCCTCTTTCTGGAGTATCAATCTCTAATAATCTAAGCTTATCTGTAATTGGGCCGCTTGGCAAATAAGTAACGTGTTCAGTGTCACCATCTATCCACTTTGTAACACTGATGATTCTAATTAATTCAACACTAACCTCAGATCCACTACCTGCCTCAAATACTACTGCATCCGGCGCTTCTTCCGCAATAAAGTTGACGGGAAGGAGAGGTCTAGTTAGTTGCTCTCCAAAGAAGCCACCAGCGAACATCGTAATACACGCAATTGTAACTAAAATTGTCTTTTTGTTGAACATTCTATTATTTCTCCCTTTCTTTCAAATATCCGTAATACCCAATGAGTGCCGATTCAACCATGCCGTCGTGATTTACTCTTCCTCTTGGCGGTATGAAACTGAATTCTGGCCACAGTTTATTCGCAAGTTCAAAACTTCTACTCTTCTTTTCTCGCTTTTCACCTTTCTCGTCTAATTTCTGTATACCAAATAATTTAAACACTTTTGTCATCCAAGAATTTGGCATTACAGTATTTATTTGTAATCTACAATCTGGGAAAATGAACCAGTTGTATCCCTCAAACGCTCCCAGGATTAAGCCGTAGTTCACCATCGTTGTAGCGCCGGCACCCTTCGAATCGTTTTCCCTAATTCCTTGCCTCTCTATATAGACATCCTTAATGCAATTCTCGTCTAAAATAGTGAGGATCTGCTTTACATCTGGCCTCTTCTTCTCACCAATCTCTTCTAGTGGCATTTTTATACTCAAAAGCACATTCCCATCTTCTATTAGCGAAACTCCACCAGACAAACCACAGTCAATACCAGCACATCGCATTTATTTACAATCTCCAATAATCTCATACGCTAACTGCTTTACTCTTTCTCTAGTTTTCTCATCTTTTACTGCTGCAACAATCCATTCATTCACATATCTTTGTTTTATTAAGTATTTATCATCTTTATTTACATTTAATACTTTCTTATCTTCAACAATCCCTGTCTTCTTTACCACTTTAGGCTCTACTGCGAAATGAGGATTAAATGTTGCCACTAGCCTCTTTAATTTTGCTAAATCCGCTCCAGTATTCGGCTTTATCTTTAATACTACTTTAACTTCGCAACCTTCTTCTAGTCCTCTTTCTTTTAATATATTTATAACTTCAATATCTGATAAATTCAATTCTTCATCATCTATTTCAATCTGAACCATCTTTCTGATTGGAATAGTGATGAATTCGTGTGACAAATCGCAATCATCAATAATCCAAACACCCTTTGCATCATTCCTCTCTCCAAAATCAAACTTCGCTGGAGAACCAGAATATAACACCGTCACACCATCGACGAGAGTAAGAGATTGGGGCGTGTGAATGTGCCCCGTTAGTACGAGATTGGCGCCTGGAATACTTCCTATCTCTTTTACTCCGCCTGCAATCATCGTAGCCTCTGAGCCCGATTTACATTTGTCAAAAGTCGTGTGTGCGATTACTATCTTTTTCTTCTTACTATCTAAATCAAACTTCAGCGTATTAGATGAATCAATATATGGGCACAAGATGAAATCTACATCCATATGCCTATATATGTCATTTTTGCCCTCATAACACTTTACTGTCTCCCTAACCATCTCTTGTAGTAGCCCAACAGGACCAACTGAACTAGATAGTAATGGCTTTGGATCGTGATTCCCACAGATGACCAGTACAGTTGGAAAATATGCGCAAGCTTCATTTAGTAAATCTGCTGCCATCTTCACAAATACTGGTTTTGGATTCGTAGTATGAAAAATATCACCGGCAACGACAAAGACATCGCAATTCTGCTCCTTACATATACGTATCTGGTGACGTATACCTGTAACAGAATCCAATGTCTTTGACGGAATACTATTGATGTTGTGTGAGTATCTGGCTATGCCTAAATGCCAATCTCCTGATAAACCTATTTTCATATTCAGTAATTAAATATCCCTCTTGTACATTGAAAAAGCATATTGTGGTAAACGCACATGCGCATACCCTGCCGGAGCATTAGCATCACTCATTGCTGTCGAAGATAGGATTTGCTTTTCCATAACACAAAATGGATTCAATCTAGTAATAATAGATTGATGTCCTTGATTGTGTGATACTTGCATACGAATCCACGGCTTGTCAGCGACCGTCCTCAAATCAAATAGACGATCTGTAACGATTGCCTTTACCAATGACTCGTAAACAATTTCTTCGACCGTCTTATCCGTTTCGACATAGTAATTAATGTCTAAAAAATCGTCTGTACCAACGACTGGATTATCTCCAAGTAAATATACGTTAACATATTTTTTCATGTTAGGAATTCCTCCTGTAAGCACCAAAATCTAATGTTTCATTCTTTACTAGCGTAAATCCAACGGGAGGAACTGGCCAAGTGATAATGCCATCGCTTCTAATAGAATCTTCCCACAGATAAATCTTCGTTACAAAATAGGCGTGAATCCTCTCGCGCCTTTGATTCCACTTTTCCTCCTCGTAATAAGAAACCTGAAGTGAGACCCACGGATTCTTCACGATTTCGTCAATATCAAAACGCTTTTCTTCATAAATTGCTTTCGATAGCGCATTCTTGATGATATCGGCCATACACAAGTCGGTTTTCGGTAAGTCATTAATAGTAATCATTCTGCCTTCTGGGGCTAAATATACAGAAACATCATATAACATTTCATATCCTCCTTTAATCTTCATTTGCCGGTAGATCAAACACATTCACCAAACGCTCTCTGTAGTTATTCCTCTTCCCGTCCCTAATTCGCCTTACTTCCTCTTCGTATTTCTTACACGCAGAAGCGTCCAACGTTCTGCGAGAAGATGGCTGAGGAACTTGTCCCGGCTCCCTTCGCTCTAGACGCTCTACGCGGTCCTTCAGGGACAAGACGAGGCCGGCAAGGGACACAAGCTCGCTCTCAACAATCGTGACTCCTGAGCCAGCCTGAGCATCTCCCTCATCATCAATGAATCCTAGGCTAGTTGGCATTTTCGTCGTCTCCTCGGATTAGCTTCCTGTAATAGACACACCTAAAGCTTCGCGCACCAGAAGACAGGTTCGTTCCTTCCTCTACCTCTTCGTAACCTTCTGGGCAGCGCACTTGGTTTGCCCACGTCATTACCTGCGCGTGATTATCAAAGTCACAAATATTGGTAATGTACTCGTAAATTAGTCCGTCAATGTTAGCGTAAAACTTGATCCACCCATGAGTTCTGATCGCCTCCTTGAATTCTGGATTCTCTTTGAATACCTGAGTCAAGTAATTTGTTGCAATTGGATCGTACTCATCGTTTATTGTAAACATATTACTGCCCTTAAGGCAAGAACCGCCAAATGGTACAATGTCGCCATTGAATTCAAACCCTAGCCATGCGTACATGTTAAACCTCCTTCTTGAAAAAGTGAAAATATTCAAAATCTTTAATGGTTGGACCAGGATGTTTTACAGAAACCTTGCGATATCCCGGAGGCGGAGTTGTAAGAAGAAATTGGCAGCTAAACGGATCATCTTTTGGACCCTTATGCGCCAAGCAAGTAATCAGCTCGTAGCGATCTCTATTGCTAAACGTTACAAGCATTCTTACCCATGTCGGAGTCGGCTTTACAATCTGACCGGCGAAGAATTGCTTCAGATACGCATAGGCATAATCTTCAGAATTGCCATTTGGAGCGTCTTCTGGCGAGATATCTTTAAGGTCATAATACGCTCCATCTACAAGAAAACAAACTGTACCACTGATTTTTACCATTTATTTCTCCTTTATTCTTCTGCGTCGGATTTGCCTAGTTTAATTCCGTCCGCTGTTATTGAAATCTCTACATCTTTTGGTAAGAAGTTTCCTTCAGCGTCAATTCCTCCCTTTACTAGATGGTTCTTGGTCGTCTGCCAATTCATCATAGCACCGACCCTCACCTTTTGTCCACCTTTTGTCCGCTCAATCCATGCTTTTCTTGACGACTGCACAATCAAGGAGCTATGGAAGCCCAATGCCTCGCCTCCTGCGTTCGTCCTGCCTACACTTCCCATATTAGCATAGTTGTAGTTGATAATCAAGACGGAAATAAGATTTTTTGACATTTTTGCCTTCAACTTGCCTAGTGCCGCCCTGTTCGTCTTGGCGTGACCTCCCGGCTTCTGATGGTCCTTCATTAAGTCTAAATTCTCATCGTGCAAAGATGTTGTATTTCCATATGAATCGAAAATAAATAGCAGTCTTTCGCCAGGATATGTTTCAAAGAAGCTGTCTATCATCGCAAATGACTTCTCCCACGCATCTTCGGTAAGGACTGCATGATCCATAATCACACCAGATGGCTCAACTCCCCACTTCTTCATATCGTCACCAGTTGTCTTTGCTTCAGTCTCCATATAGGCAACTCCAATTCCCTGATCTTGAGCCATTTTCATTGCCAAGAGTGCGATAGAAGACTTACCGCTGTCACTTTGGCCTGCCCACTGCACCACTCTTCCGTGAGGTAAGCCAATAACTCCATAGGCTACCTTAAACCAATCTGGCATAACCACGAAGTCAGCAGGCGAGGAAGAGAGGACTGGCATCTCGTCTGCCGTACATAAGGTGACTAATTCACCCTTCTTTGCATTCTTCTGTCTTGTTTCTATAATTTTTGCGTAATCAAATTTCTTAAATGACATAATTATCCTCTATCTCTTCCTAATCCTCTAAATAAGACATGGGCATTTTCAAAAATCTTCAACATATCATCTAATCTGTGCAAAGACGCTTCCTCAGCCTCTTGTGCTTTTACCTTCTCTCTGTATGAAATATCTCCGTGGGCTAATTCCTTCTTCTCCGTCACCGCTTTTCCATCTAAACGCCTCAAAGCCTCTGCCCACTCCGCTTTGGCTAAGGCTCGACTATCGGATACCTCTGTAGCTGCTAACGCTCTCCTGTTCGCTAAGATGCCTTGAATTCTTAAAAACTTAGCAGCCCTTTCTGTCGCATCCTCTGGGAAAATTCCTGTTGTTTCAATTAATCCAAAACCAGTCTCTAATAAGGATTCTACATCCTCATCACTATATTGTCTCTTATACTTACACTCTATTGTCATCTATATCCTCCTCTAAATGCAACTTCTTTACTACGCACTTTATTTCTGGCTCCCAATGCTTCCCCTTGACCCACTGTAATTTGCCAAGGTGCGGAAATTCTACACAATCTTTTGCAATTAGTAATTCTTTCATTCTCTTTAATGTTGCTTGAATTACTTTCTTACAATCGTCTGCCGGAATTCCACATACTGGAGCAACAGCAAAAGATAATGCTCTAGGTGTTCCCCACTCTTTTCTTAAATCTACATTATCTTCGTGCATAATGTTCAATTACCTTATTTGCTAATTCGTCTAGATTATCACAAATCTCAAGTGCCACCGTAGGGTTTGATAGCTGCATCTGAAATCTAATATCAAAATCTCTTGCGTAACCTGGCTGAATCCCTATGAATATTTTCTTTCGGCTTTCATTTGCTGGCCCAAACCGCATAGCAGACCAAACTCCCAACTCAAATAGCGCAATTGGTTGTATTGCCTCATTTGTAAACCAAAAAGAAATACAATTAGCATATTTAAGAAAATCAAACTCCCACTGAACCTGAATTTTAGATTGACTCTTATCGCTAACGTCAAGTTTAGCTCTTCTTGGATTAAATACAATAATGTCTTCTGAATCAACTAAGATCTTGTCTGTCATTACCTTTTGCCAGTCACTACATCCAGTAATTCCTCCGGCTAGGAAAACAGTCTTCGCATCTAAGCTGTAGTACTCCGCTGGCATCTTTACAGTGGGCGCCTCGATGTATCTTATTTTCGTCATTATTCTTTTACCTCTGTCAATAAAACATCAAACGTATAGTAATTGTTTCCGCGATCCGTATGAGTTTCAAAATAAGTTACTTTAATTCCGTGCTTTCCATCATATTTATTACAAACAAAATCAATTATATTGGTTGCTGAAATTCGAGTGTCTTCATAATTGCGAATATAGTCTTTCGCTAGAGTTGGACAACAATTACTGTGCCAAATCCAAGACATTTCATGTCCACTCGCGTATTTCAGAATGATACCATTAATTATTTCTTTCTCAGAATCATCAAGGTCTTCTATCGGAAATGGATTCGGTGCTTTTAAGGCCCAATTTCCGATTGTAAACTTAAATCTTTTGTCTACAATTGCACTTATTATATTGTGAATTAAACAAATATCTAAACACTTTAATTGTAATTTTTTAATTTGTAGCAAGTGTTCTTGTTGTAATATTTTCAACTTTTCTTGTTCTACGTTCTTCGCTTTTGAATCAGCAAAAATCCTAGCGGCGACCTCTTTCGCATCTCGGCTAGCTTCAGCAATGAGTCTGTCAATCTTGCGTTGCGTATCCCTATCGTGCTCTTCTTCTTCCCTCTTCGCAAGCTCCGCTATTTCCTTTTTTACCGCTTGATTCATTGCTGCTTTTTTGATTTTTTCAAACATTCCCAGCATCATATCCTCCTTTAATGAAAGCGTCCTTTTATATTTCGCAGCCCCACTAAAAAAAAGGAGGCGCTACTTTATAAAAGGACATAAATTCACACTATTTAGAACGGAACGTCTTTGTCAGACAATGGAGCATCACCCTGAACGTCATCAGAGCCAGTTGTAGCCACTTCCTCATCGGCTGGTGGTCTTACTGCCTCTAACTCCTCAGTTGTAGCCTTCTCTGCCTTCAAAAGCTTCTGTCCCTTCTTAGCCAATACAGTTGTTACATTGAAGAAATCACTGTTCTTCGCCTGTGTCAATAATACCTGACATGCTCTTCCGATTAGCAGTTGGTCGTCATACTTATAACCGACTGCAACCTTGTCGAAAAACGCACTTAGGATTGATGTCCACTTGCTCGGACCCTTCTTGCTAACGTAAAGAACCGGAGTGACAAAACAGCTAACCCTTCTCTTCAGATAGGGCTCTTCCATAATCTCAAACCAAATCTTCAACTGCATCTCTTTCTCGTCAGGCTTACCATACTTCGTCGATTCTACTTCATCAATAGAATCAATTACCGCATCATACGGCACCTTCTCCTGAAACGGCTTAGACTTCTTCCCCTCTCCGAAAACATGCTTTCCCATATTTACAAATCTCCTTACTATACTTCGTACTTCGCGCTTTTAGATCTTTTGTGCTTAAAATTTGCTTTATTGTCTTTTTGCGCTTTCTACTACATTTATTACTAGTGAAATACTAGCAATCTAAAATTAATGATTGGATTCGAACCAATGTCGCGGCATTTTGGTGCCGAATGTTACCTTTACACTACACTAATCTTACCATCTATCCTAGGTTTGGCTTTTATTTCTTAAAAACAGCATCAATAATAGCAGGATCAATAGGGAGCCTGTCACGTTCTTTCTTGAAAAACTTTGCGTTAATGCGCATTCCATACGTTGCGTGACCGTCTGGCTTCCCAAACCACTTAATCTCAACAGCATGAGGTCTGCCAGATGCTAAACATTGTCTCACAACTCTAGCACCATCCTTCGGAACATACCCAATAGTCGAATATCTACCCAAATGCAACGACTCAGGAGATGGACCACCAAATACACGAGCAGTAATTTCTACAGCATTCGCATCATACGCATTCTCGTCATCTGGCGTTAGCTCAATGTCAATAAGCTGTCTGTCCGCCTTACTCAAACTCTCCAATACAGCCTGGCGACCATCAAATGTCACACCGGCTACGTGAAACTCTAATTCAATCAATTGGTCGTTGTTTAATTCATCATCACTCAAATCGTCTATTTTAGGCATCTCCACTTGAGCATTATCCTCCCACCTTCATATACTTCGTCATTACACTTCCCTTTTCTCCTGGCTTTAAAAAGAAAATACCACCAGCACCCTCTCTAAGATCGCGCTTCCAACTCTTCCACTCCTTCTGAAAGATCGTTGTATCCACCATCTTGCCGTCAGTACCACGTAGACCAATAAAACACATTTCATTCCCGTTTCTGTCTATTATTGTTCTTATTCTACTTACTATAGCAAACTTCCAGAAATTTTCGTCACCAGAAATCTTGTCAAGCTCATATTTGTCAACTTCTCCCTCTTTGACCCTCAATATGTCCATTATATCATACCTGGCGTTGAATGTCAAGTATTTTTTCTCTATTTCTGCTTTTTCCGTCCAAGTATAGTCTTTCACGGTCTTTAGAGTATCTTTTTGGAGCATGTCTCGCCACAGCTCGTACTTCATTCTGTCGGAGAGGTGATGTAGGGCTACTTTGCCTTTAATGTAGTGATTTAGATCTTCCAATTGCATACCGCCATTGAATTCAAGCATCAATTGCCCTATTTTGTCTCCTGCTTTATTATTGTAGTCTCCTTCTACATTATACTTGTTACCAATAATCAATAGATCGTCCTTGTTACTCGCTAGCAACTTGAATTCTTCAATGAATTTCAGTAATTGCTTTCTATTTGGAGAAAAGGTAGATGTTTCGATTAGCGGAATATTATCAAAGAATCCCATCTCTGCTAATTGAATGATTTTTGTCTTATTTACCTTTCTTCTATCAATTCTAAATAAGAAATCTCTAAATGAAGTATATGGTCTATTATTTATGACAATATCTGCTACATTTTCACTTAGTCCCTTAATGCGGGCTAATGAGTAAAAGAGTTTACTATCTCTAGCCTCAAACATCTTACATAGGTTATTTATATTGCCAAATTCCACAGTATAATTATAGTTGTCTTTGAGATAGTCAATCATCTCCTTCTGTTTATCAATAGGTTTTGCATTAATATAAGACGTAACAAAGGCATCTGGATAATAGCATTTCATCCACTGGCAATAATAGCCTAGTAAAGAATACATCAAACTATGCGCATAATTAAACGAGTAACCAACCTGCGACATTAGCTGATCTACTATCTTGTTAGCATCTTCTATATTATAATTGCCATTAAAATTACGCTGACGCATCTTCTCAATAAACATAGGAAGAGCCTTTCTCGACTTCTCAACTCCAACCGCCGCCTTCTCCATGTCCCTACGCATAATGTCAGCTTCACCAAGATTCAACCCCATTCTGTTTAAGATTGAGATAGCCTGCTCCTGGTAAACAATCAATCCATACGTTCTATCCAAAATGCCGGCGAATGAAGAATGGATGAAACTTGTCTTCTCGTCACCGTTACGCCTATCTACGAATGAATCGCCTAGGCCAGTCTTCAATACAGCAGGACGATACAAAGCATTCAATGTCACAATGTCCTCTATATCAGTCGGCTTCACCCTCGTAGTCAATTCAGTCATTCCAGAAGACATAAACTGAAACACACCATACGTGTCACCTTTGCGGAACATCTTAAATACCTTATCGTCATCAGGTTCCATCTCGTATAGGTCATAAACGCCTCTAGAATGCCCTATGCTCTTCGCTGCCTTGTCTAGAATGGTGACTGCCTCTAAGCCCAAGAAGTCGAACTTAATCAATCCTATGGGCTCTACGAGATCCTTGTCTACCTGAATGTTGTAGTTTATCTCGCCCTTAGTATTTACTCTCATTAGAGGAGCGTAATTCGTTATTCCATCAGAGGCAATAACGATAGCGGCAGCGTGTGTACCGTAATTCCTAGTTCCGCCTGCTAGCTTCATGTATTGTGTAATAAATGGATATTTTTCAACAAATCTCTTCACTACATCATTATTGGCAATTTTTTCTTCCCATGACAATACTCTTCTATCCTCTAAGGAGAGATTTTCGTCTAATGCCTTAGCTATAGCGTTTGCCTGTTGAAAATCTATATTCATTACGCTGCTAACGTCTCTAAGAATAGTGTTGTGCGTAAAAGCAGAGTACGTGATTACAGTAGCTACATTTTCTACTCCGTATTTCTGCTTTAGATATTCAATTAATCTAGGTCTGCCCTCTTTACAAATATCCATATCAATATCAGGCATCTTCTTACGCTCTTTATTCAAGAAACGCTCAAATTGAAGACTCGGATACTTAATTGGGTCTACTTCGACAATTCCAATTAGATAACAAACAAGAGACCCGCCAGAGCTACCTCTTCCACAGCCTAAGCCAATGGAATTTTGCCTACACCAATTGAGTGCATCTTGAACAATAAGGAAATATCCAATATATCCCATTGATTCGATTACTTCTACTTCATATTTAATTCTTTCTTTGTATTCATTTAGTTTATTTGGAACTAGTTTTCTAGTCTTTAATCCAATCTCAATAAGGTCGTCCAAATACTCCCTTTCAGTTTTGTTGACGGGAAGAGGAAAGTGGGGCATGGAGATCTTGTCGGAAACCGTTATGTTACACCTGTCTGCAACCTTCAATGTGTTAGCAGCGGCTTCTCTAAATATATCAAGTCCTAGGTCTGGATGGTTCTTCTCCCATTGTTCCTGCATCTCATCATAAGAAGCAACGAAGTGACCATCCGTTCCGTAACCCTTAAATTCTGAATAGGGGATAGCCTCCTTGCCTTTGCCATATACCTTGTGCCACGCAATGTATTTCCACATTCGATGCACTTCCTTATCTTCTGCATCTACATAGTGAAAATCATTTGTAACAATTAGTGGTATACTATTTTTAGTGCATAATTCAATTACTCTTTTGTTGAAATGCTTCTGTACTGGAGATCCGTTTGTTTGAATCTCTCCGTATAGTCTGTCTCCAAAAACAGACTTCAAGTAGAGGAGATGTGCCTCTGCTCTAATAAGATCGTCAATAATCTCTACCTGCTGCTTGTCACCTTCGTCTACATCGTCTGACTTCTTCGGCCACGCTGCGATGTAAGAGTTGAATTTTGATGATGTACAACCAGAAAGGATAATCAAGCCCTCATTGTGCTGTTCAATTGTCTTCCAGTCAGTCCTTGGCTTTCCGTAAAATCCATTCTTGTTGGCATCTGTTACAATTTTAAATAGATTCTTCAATCCAATATTATTCATTGCAATTAAGCCAACATGATTATTCTTCTTAATCTGCTTAATCTTGGCTTTACGCTCTTCTGAACCTTTGGGAAATAAGGTTTCCTCTGCCTCAGTCAAGCCCTGGACAGACTTGTCGTCTACTACATAGACTTCGACTCCTGGAATTCCTTTGATACCCTGCTTCTTGCACTCGAAAAAGAAATCGTAAAATGAAGCCATCGTCCCATGCTCAGTCAATGCACAAGCAGGCATACCCTTCTCTTTACATCTCTTCACTATGCCCTTAATTGATGCACAACTGTCAAGTACACTTCCTTTTTCGCTATGTCCGTGAAGATGTACAAATGTCATACTGGCTCTCCTGACCATCCAATATATACATGATCTTTATCCACAAGAACATCAAAATCATCGCAATACCTCTGATATGCATACCATTCTTTTATCATAGATAATAAGCATTCTTCTAAATCAATAGAATCAAAAAGCGCTAGTAATTCATCACGAATTTGATTATCTGTCAATTTTCAACTCCTTCAATTCTTGCAATCTCTTAAGTAAGAATCTAAATGAACCAGTATACGAATCTTTTTGCTGCATCACACGAAATGCTTCTAACACAATGGTCTGACGTTCTATGTACTCCTGAGAATCTCCGGTAGTAAACATTGGAACCGTTGGATGATAATACCCTGGACGATAATACCCTTGAGCCATTTAAGATACTTTAGTCCACTTATTTCCCAAGAGGATATACTGCATGAATCTCCAGAATCTATTTGGGACATTTCCTTCCATTGGCTGAATTGTAATGCCATTCTTAATTCCACATAATTCGCACTTCCAATTTGATAGTGTCGGAAGGCTAATGCACTCGCCTGCTCCAATAGGCACATATTCAATATTTAGCAACTTACGACAAATGCCAAGATTTACCTCAGCAGGACCAAAATCCTCATCTGCCATTTTATCATACTCTCTAATCTTGTTTCTCATATGCTATCCTTTCTCTGGTACAAACAACTCAGCAGGAGGCGTCTTCAGCATCCAATCCATCATACCACACATACTACTCCAAGGCCCAGATACATCTTCTGCAAACGTCTCTAGAATTCTATGCTTTCTCTCAATGACTTCCTTTACATCCTCTTTACATGGCAACATACCTAGAAGAATGTCATCTAACTTCTGAATCTTGTTGGCGAAAGATGAGGCGGATAAGAAGCGATCACCAGTAACTCCACCCTCCTTGCGAGTCTTAATAAATCCCTCTTCCTGCATTCTTGCCTTTACTTGCGTTACTGGCTCTTCCTTTGTTACTGTTTCTAGGAACTCCAAACGTTTAGAGTCGTCCTTGATCTGAGCCACTAAGCCCAACTTACTTCTACCTAGCTCTACTGCCTTCTGCTGCTCAAGCAATGGCAGGACGCGTTTAGCAATTAGAATCAATGAATGAACATTTGAATACTTCATTCCTAGAGATTCTTCCAAGTAGACTCCCCACGAACCAGCTTTATCACCAGCAAAAAACTTATCCTTAGCCTCCTGCAAAAGAATAGCTAAACCATAGAAGGAACCACCTACAAGAGCCGTCATCCTTGCCTTGTAGTCGTCCTCGCTCCACGTCTTGCGATCTTCCCTCTTGCCAATAAAGGCTACAGCGGCACCGTCATTTAGCGCCGCTCCCTTCATCATCTCAAATACCGCTTCCTTTGAGTCCGCTGGTACTAAATCTGCGTCTTGCATTCTCGTATCTCCTTAATCATCTTCTCAATTCCCTTATTCTTAAATCTTGTTCTAAAATGTTTATTTACATCCATCCTAACAGCAAATTCTTTCAAGATAACTAATTGTCGATCATCCATATCTAATCTAGTAATTTCTGGAAATCTCATCTTAATGTATTCAATAACCTCTTCTCTAGAGATTTTCTTTCCACCCTCAACCTTCGCGCCCTCAACGATCAAATCTGGCGGATCATGCTCATCAAAGTGTTCAATTGTAAGTGGCTCAACTTTGACGTTTTTTTGCAGAAATTCTATTAGTACATCGACCTTCTTATCTAAAATTTCAAGACGCTCCTCTATAGCATTCATTTGCATCTCTTGAGCAGACTTAGTTCTAATGTGATCTTCGTCTAACATCGCAGACAAAGGTGGACGAAGGAATTCTGGCTTGTCTAAGTCGTCTTCAATTTCTTCCTCCTCAACTTCCTCTACAATTTCGTCTTGAAACTTAGCATCACATACGGAGCAAATTATATCTGCATTAAACTTGTTCTGGAATAATTTGCAATTTCCATTACCTCGACAGACAGCAGAGATATCGCCAAACCTTTGTTCGATATCTTCAATCTCCTCCCAGAATCCATCTTCGTTTTCTTCGTCCATAGTGTATTATCTCGCACTCGCTGTCTCTTCTGGAAAGCGCTTCTTAATCGAATCTGGCACTTGTAATGATAAGTCCCACATAGTGCCATACTGTACATCTAGTCGCTCTCTACGGAAATCAACAGTGCCATTGAGAATGTTCCAACTATAATCGCCACCAAAGTCGGCTCTCGTCAAAGAATTGCACTCAGGACGTTTCGGAAAACCAATATATGCAATTTTCATTACTACAAGACAGTTATGGCCCGTTTGATGAAAATATCCTGCTAGAAAAGTTGGCGCATCCACCGGCAAAATATTCAAATAAGAGTTTTTCCAGTAATCAAATAAGAAATTGTGTCTCTCATTATCATCAATAACCTCTGCATGATTCTCATCACCCTTAATCCACATTACTCCTTTGCCCATGTTAAATTAACCTCCTAGCAAAACATCTGCCAGACGAATCTTCATATGCTGTAAAACCACTATTTTCAGGTAAGACAAAGCCCCAAAAAGCAGTAGAATAAAGGTTGTCAGATTGAGAAATATTATTAACCAATTTTGTAATATATTCCCAACACTTTTTCTCACCAGTGTCGGTATAATATTCGTGAACATAAAACTTAATAAATGGAGCATTTGAAAGATTGACATTGTTTACTTTCAAATGCGTCGTCAAGAATTCGATTTCGCTAGTTCCTTTTGGCAGAACGTCTAAAAATTTTCCATAAGGCAAATGACCTTCTTCGCAATCGTTAATGAAACAGCCTCTTCTACTAAAGCCAATGTACTTATTTATATATTTATTTGCACCCATTTTATATTCTCCTTTAGTCTAGTCTAATGTTTCTTATATCAATTTGCTTATCTGAAGATGCTGAGCGCTTAGCCATTCTATGCTGAGCGCTTAGCCATTCTTTCGGCATCCACTCTCTCAGATGACGACGGGCAAACTCCTGAGCCATTGCCCATCCATGTTTGATATTCCATCTCTTGCAAATAGTCCTGAGCAGACGGGATAAAGCGTCCTCCGAAATCCTCTAGGACGTGCTGCTCGCCAATGTCCCTTACTGATACTGCTCTACCATCTGAATTTGTTATTGTATGTCCAAATATCTTCTCCAAAATAACAGATAAGAACCAAGAGTTATGAGTAAGTGCCCTGTGCCTTTGATCGGCAATTACTGCTTTGCTTGAGTCTAATAGATCGTGAATTTCAATATAATCTTCTGGCTTCCCACCATACTTCTTTGAGGATGAAATGGCGTGTACTAAAGGTTTGGCCATGTTAATCACTAGTAACCATGTAGCCACGATCGCTTGCTGGACGCTCCCACCAAGGAGTGTATGAAGAAATAGAGCCAATACCACTTCTGTGATCGTCTTGATGCGAAAATAACACACGAGGCCGATCTTTAACTATAAATCCAATTCTGTCCCATTCCATTATCTTGTCACCGAAGTCAATCGTTACATTTGGGAAAATTCCTGTTGCGCTCTTGTAACTTAATACAGATGCAGCAACACTATACAAAAATTCTAAATCTTCAGCTTCTCTATTAAAGCCACTCTTCATTAATGCCATTTGACTAAATTCTCCTTGCGCACCCCAAAATCTCCATCATTAAACCTTGATCCGTCTTATCCGCATCGACTACCATTCCCTCTAGTATACTGATGTTCCGCTGCGGTGTCAACTTTTTTATTGCAATTTCTCTCGCTTTTAAGCCAGCCTTGTCTTCGCCATAGCACAGGTAAATGTCTACAAAATACTTTTCCAATAACTTTGCCTGTTCGTCATCTAGCCTGGCTCCAAAAGTGGACACTGCCGGCATACCGTAGGACCACAGCCTGATTGCGCACCAAACCGACTCTACCACTATCACCCAGCTCTTCTCCTTAGCCCTGTTTAAATTAAAAAGCACACCCTCTGTATCGCCTCCGTTGTGCTTGCTTCTTGTGTCAAAATCCTGTCCTAGCCACATCAGAACTTCCTTGCCATCAGCATCATAAACGGGAACAATTATCCAGCCATCACATCTGTGTATATCATCGCAAATACATAATTTGAATTCATCTTTAATCTTATTTGCAGTTTCATTACTGTAGTTTCGTTTAGTTGTTAGATATTCGACTACTCTCTCTCTGCCTGAAACTAGCTTAATCTTCTCAAATGGCTTTCTTTCTCTTTTAAATTCTTTTACAAATGATTTCCTAATCTTGTCAACCTTGTCAGTATTGCCTAAATTAGTTTTACCTCTAATGATTTCCATACATTGAAAGAAAGTTTTACCTGTCATCTCTTGTAGGAATTTCGGCATCATTCCGCTAGAGCAACTGCAAACATACACTCCATTATAAGGGTCGCCAGGAGAGGAAGTGATGGAGAATGATGGGTTCTTGTCCTTGTGTTCAGGAAACGGACATGATCCTACATATTTTCGTCCATTATAGCGCAATTCTGGTGCATAACACTCAATTAAAGATGAAAAATCACAGTCTACTAATTCTCTCTGAGTTTTCGTCTTCATACTATTTTACCTCGATTAGACTCCCCACTTTCTTCGCCAGTCATACGGTAATTTTGGAATTATACAAGTAGCACCAACGCGATTAAGCCCATCCAAGCCATAAATCAATAGAGGCGAATTATGTTCTCCACTATCAGAGTCGGCGAGGAATGGGACGGTGAACATGTGCGCGTCATCCTCATTGATATTTTCTAGATCTGGACAAGCTAATAGGAGATCATTCTTTTCAGGATTTACACTCCTAAAAAGTTCATCCCATCCAGCTTTTGTCCTTGGTGCCTTTTGCCATCCGACGATCATATTAAAGCCCCTTCTATAGCTACCTCGATAAATTCTATATCACTTATTGTTGCAAAGCGAGTTTTCATTACCTCAAATGCTTCTTTATTACTATCAATCATAATGAATTTACGTCCATTCTCGCTAGCTGCCATTCCGGTAGTTCCGCTTCCTGCAAAGAAATCAAGTACAAGATCGCCAGGCTTAGACGACACCTTGATAATCCTACGCAAAATGCCAAGTGGTTTTTGAGTCGGATATCCTGTCTTCTCTTTCCCATTTGTAGGAACAATAGTGTGCCACCAAACATCCGTCAGCGTTTTGCCTTTTGCAGCTTTCTCCTCGCCAACCAAACCGGGAGCCATATAAGGAATTCTATCAATTTCTTCATAATTGAATGTATAATTCTCTTTGTCTTTTACGTATACAAAAATCGTATCGTGCTTTGCAGGCCAGCGAGTTTTTGATCTGGCTCCGTAATCATAAGCCCAAATAATTTCATTCAAGAAATTCTCACGACCACAAATCTTATCAAGCATTACTTTACAATAATGAGATTCGTTCTGACCAATATGAAAATATAAGCTGCCTGTCTTGGTCAAAACCCGCCAGGCTTCTTTCATTCTAGGGAGGATAAAAGATTCAAAATCATCAAACGAATCGCCGTATTCCATAGAGCTAACAATTGTATCTTCATATTCGTGTCCGCCAAATCCAACCCTATTCCCACCTTCGACTCTAGTACATTCAATACTCTTCAGTTTCCTTTTTTTACCTGTGTTGAATGGCGGATCAATATAGATTAGATCTACAGAGTTATCTGCAATTTTACTTAGGCATTGCATATTATCGCCAAGAATTACTCGATTCATATTAGACTCCCTTCATTTGTAACTGCTTCACATGTTGTTTTCCAACTCTTATGAATCTTAATTATATTCATTTGTGGCTGAACATCGTAAAACTCGTGAATAATACCACTACCTCTGCCCTTTAGCATTTGAATCTTCGCCATCTTCATCACCTTCATCGCATCCGTCTGAATAAACGCAAATATCTGGTCTGCGTGAGAAGATACAGCTAACTTCCCATATGCAATATCCTCAATCGTCACATTGTCATTATTGTATGCCTCTGGTTTCAACTGAGCTGCCGTAACTACTGGCACGTCTAGCTCTACCGCCAAGTCCTTCAATTCGCATACAACCGTGTCCATCTTCTCCCACTTTGCAGCTCCAGCACCGGCAGTAACAGATGGCTTCATAATGCCAATGTAGTCACAAATCACTAAGTCTGCTTCAAATCCCATATTGTAGAGATTGCTGTAAACTTTATTTACTTCCTGCGTATTGAAATTCTTGCCCATGCAGACTACTTTCAGGGCATTATCTCTCATCGCTTTTATCTTCTTATCCCACACTCCATAATCATCATAAGTCAACTCTGATCGTCTAAATCTCAAATGCTCAATTTCTGTAAATCTGGCATCTAAACGAAAAGACACAGACTCGGCACTGTCCTCCTTAGAGAAGTATGCCCCATTATATCCCATTTCTACTATGTTTGCAACTAAATCCTGCATCCAAACAGACTTACCACCAGAAGTACGAGCTAGGAAGACACACAACTCTCCCTTCCGTAAACCTCCTGAGTTATCGTCAATTGGAGGAAAGCCAGTATAGAGAACATTACTGCCGTGATCGCCTGCCATGACCTTGTTTTTACGAACTTCATAATGTTCCTTGTAGTCTAGGATCTTCGCCTCGTCCCTCCTAGCAGAACTTAGTCTAGACTCATAAGCAAAATACCCTCGCATCGCCTCGCCAACCGCAAACAAATCGTCTTCCTCTACCGCTGCCTTAATCTGACCAAACGAGGAGTCTAACTTTCTCTTGCAAGTGTACTGTCTTAGGCTCTCACAGGCTTTGTAGAAGTATTCGATTGACTCAGAATCTATCTTCATTTTCTCTAGTTTTTCTACTATTTTAACGTATTTTTGCTTACTTTCATCACTTAATTTAATGTCAGCTAAAAATGACATCTTAATTACCGGAATCTCTACCGCATTTCCTGCAACTACCGCCTCGCAAATCATATCAAATATCTTCTTCGTGTACTGACTTGGTTCTACATTATCCGACTCACCTACGAAGTCGTCACTCATCAACGACTTCATTCCCTGCCTACAGTGCTTCCGCAACATCAAAGCCAGGACTTCCTCCTCTAACTCTATACTTAATAGTTTCATTTATTCCCCTTTTATACCCTGTACTCCTCTAAGAATTCCTTGTTAGCCTTATTAGATACCGCCTCCCTCCAATTCGGGAAATCATCACTGAACTTCACTAATCTCATGTGCAGTTTCATAGTCTCCGCTACAGATGCACCGTAGTGGTCTGCAAGCTCCTCCCAGACCGTTTTCTTATCTGTGCCTGTGAAGTTAGTCGTGCAGAATGTGACGAGCTTACGAGCCATCCTAGACCTAAATAACTCATCTAGTAAAAGACCAATTGGTTTCTTATCTGTATCGACTGCTGACTTCCAGGTCATCATGTATTCTTTGCCTAGATCATCAATACACAAAACGCCATCATAGAAGTCTTCAATTTGAAATATTGGCCTTCTCGCCTCATGCTTATTGTGTTGATTGTAAGCTATCACTAACTCGTTCGCTGTACAGTATGTATTATTCAGATATTTAGGATAAAGTGCCCACATCATCTTTCGCATACAGTAAGATGACAAGAATGATTTTCCTTGACCGTAGCTGCCTGAAAATAGAATGCCCTGAGCTGTCTCTGGCTTAATCCCTTTTACGTAATTATCGACAAATCCCACAATCTTATCTGCCCTCTTCTTCTCGTCTGCTGTCATAGGTACGCCAGGATAAGATTTGAGATCATATTCCAGATACTCATCAGGGATTCTGGCCAGTATTGCTAGGGATTTCTCTCTAAACGCTTGCATACAACTGCACATATTCTCATTTGCAAAAAAGCCATTTCCGTCGCATATTCTGCACTTTCCAACCACTTCTTCACTTAATTTTGATATCTTATTTAATGCCTCTTGTTTTGTTCTTCTCATATTAGAATGCATCTCCTTCATCTACTATTGGTTTACTTGTTTTTCTATCAGCAGTTGTTTCTAATTGCACATCTGGAGTATTAGCTTTACGCATAAAGATTTGCCATGATTTAATAGAGCTAAATATTTCAAAATTTGTTGCTAAATCATTGTCTAGCAAATAATCTATGAATTCTTTATACTTAACTTTACCGTGTTCTTTTACTATCTTAGTTGGCAGCTTAACTTGCCTTAGTTTTTCTACAGCAAATACTGTACTAGTCTTTACCTTATCCTTTACATACATAGTGAAGTTAAGCGATGTCCAGTCCTCAACTGCCTTCGTCTTGTAATCCACTCCCCTAGCCACATTCACAGATGCATACAGGTTGCCAGAATCCTCAATCTCAGAAGTTGGCGGGGTAATGAAGAGGATCTCATTTTCAGACTCCCAATAATCATTGTGAGGAGTTTTATCTGAAAGCAAGTATCCTACATCTCGCAATGCAGCTCTGAACCCATCATAGTAATCTCTATTAAAGTCTCTGTTCGGATTCTCTCTCTCCTTTGCAAGATCACTATCAATTCTAGAAGCTGTCTTATTTATCTTCTTTTTTAAATCTGTAATTTTCATAATCCAGCTCCTTCTAATACTGCTTTATTTATCTTCATTCTCTTTAAAATTGTATCTCTAACATCTGTTTCTTCTATCGTTCCCTTAGAAAATAAGCGAATTACTGTCATAGACTTCTGTTGTCCTATCCTGTCAATTCTGCCTGTAATTTGCTCGTTTACTGCTGGATTCATCATAGAATCGTACATGATTAGATAATTAGCACCATCTACCCACTTACCATCTATCTCTGTACCATGAAGGTCAATTGATTCCTTCCCGGCAGTCGTCATTAGGAACACTTTCTTGTCTGGATTTGCAAGAAATTCATCCATAGATTCCTTGCGCTCTTTTGACGACATAGAGCCATAAAGTAAGCACATGTCATACTTTAGATATTTAGAGAGAATGTCGAGCATCATCTTAAACTTTGTAAATACAACTACCTTATTTCCGCCCTCTATTACCTGCTCCAGAATCTCGTCTAACGCCTTCATCTTACTGCCTACTTGCTTCCACTGCGGATCTACTAATCCAGGACAATCACACCACTGGCAACAGGCTGAGAAAATTGAAATCTCCATGTCAGGATCAATTCTCGCATCTTCAGAAATAAGTTTTGAATCATATAGCTCCTGAATCTCGCTCTTCTCTAATTTCTTGTAAATCTTCTGCTCTGCTGCTGTCATCGGAATTATATAGTCCTTCTCAACAATCGACGGGAAAGAGCCTAGCACTTCTTCCTTCCGCCTCCTCAGTATGAATGGCTTAGCCTTCTTCTCGACAATATCGACATTCTTGAAGGAATCAATGCCACCAAAGAAATCTCTCTTAATGTGAAACTTGTCAAATGAAGAAAACTTTCCAAACAACGGCTGGTGCAGAAATCGAAAAATCCCATAGATAGAAGTTAACTTACCATCCATAGGAGTCCCTGTTAATGCATATTTGCGTAGCGCCATATTCCCTAGCGCATATACCGACTTATGATTCAATGTGTCGTAATTCTTAATTCTGTGTGCTTCGTCTACTACAATGATTGAATTAGAAATGAATCTTTTAAATTTATTATACTTCATTAGCTGTTTATAGTCTCTTGCTAATGATTCTAAATTAATTACTGTAATCTGGTGCTCATCACGAAATATCTGCGCCCTCTGCTCCTTCCCTCCGTCAGCTACTACTATGTCAATCCCGTGCTTCTTCCCAAATATCTTGCTACACTCATCACTCCACTTACCTAGCGAGGATGCAGTGGCCACAATTACAGCCGAGGATGCCTTGCCGTAAGCAAGCAGATTCATAACAGTAAGAAGAGCGCTAGATGTCTTACCTAAGCCCATGAGGTCGCCTAGGAGGTAAAACGGACTACCGGACATTCGCTCAATAGCCTCTACCTGAAATGGCTTTACCTCTCTCTTGATTCTAGCTTGTAAGTCAGGATGAATCTTTAATGGAGTTATATTATGTAGCGACTTAATTGACTCGTATAATTTCTTGTCAATTCTTCTATTTTTTAGCCCTATTTTATCTAATTCGCTCACTATAAATGGGAAGTCATATTTGTTATATAAAAACGACAATCCAGCATAGTTCTCACAAAATGGAACTAAGCTGTATATTTCTTTTAGCTTATTGTATTCATCATACGTATCAGCAGTAAGAACAAATGTGTACTTGCTACTCTCGTTGGCGTGAGCTGCTATTCCCATTAGTCAACATAGCCTAAGATGTCTTTACCAATAGACTTCATGTATTCGCCACTGCCATTAGATAGCTCTACAGCCTTGATCTTTTCAAATGACATTCTAGAACCAACTGAGCCAATACCGTCAGCGTAGTTCTGTACTACCTTGACCTCTTCTAACCCTTGAAACATAGCGTAGTAAACGACATAAGCCTCTGGATCTGCTTTTTGCAAGATCTCAATTAATTCTTTTACTTTCATTTTAATCCTCCTTATTTGTGGTAGCCAATATTGGAATCGGACCAATTACTTGTGCTTGTAGGGCACATGTTTTACCAGTAAACTAATCGGCTATATGTGGCTCATTCCCTAGGAATCGAACCTAGTTTGCTTTCGCGCGTGTTTAACAGACACGTTCTCACCCGGAGAGAATGGAATGAATAAGTTGCTGGGGCGAACGAAGGGATTCGAACCCTCATGTCTCAGACTCACAATCTGATCTCTTAACCAATTAGACTACATTCGCCTGGCGGGACTGGAGGGATTTGAACCCTCGATTTCCACATAGACAGTGTGGCGGGGACGACCTGGCTCCCCTACAATCCCAAATTAAAACTAACAGGCCGAGAAAAGATTTGAACTTTTATCTGATGGATTTGGAATCCATAGCTTTACCAATTAAGCTACTCGCCTAAAACTTATTGTACTTCTATTTCTAACACTTTATGTTGACTATCAATTTTATTTATATATTCTTCTGAAAAGATTGGTTTTTTATTTTGCTTTACATAAATTTCATTATTCAGTTTAGCATTGGCTTTTCTAGAATTAATAATGTTTACAAGCTCTAACTCAGCTTTTTCCTTGGAGTCAAAAACCACTAGCGGATTATGCGGAAACCAATCTCTAGTCCATCCAAAATCATTAATCTTGCCGTAATAACAAACAGTATAAGCTTTACTCATTAGAGAATACCACACATTTTTACTGCCATATTCCATCCTTCTTCGGTTGGCTCAAATCTTGCAATCGGAGCAATATGTTCACCATTGTCACAAAAGTGTGGATCTAAATATGGAAGTTGACCCAATGCCTTAATACTCAAACAGCGATAAACCATAATCTTCTTACCTTCGTAATTCGTGCAATCTGGATATGTAACCTGCACTACAAGATAATGACGAACACTAACGGCTCTGTCAATAATAAAGTTCTTCGGATCTGGATTAGGAAGCTTCTTGACTTTCTTTTTAATCAATACAGCTACCTCACCACTCTTGCCCACTTTATAAATCGGCGGGAAGGAGGTCTTGCACGAATTTGGTTCCACGCAACACTTACATGAACTTCTTCTAAACGGTCCAATACCCATGATAATATCTCCTTTTATGAGTTGGCGGAAGCTGCGAGAATCGAACTCGCGACCCTTTCGGGCAATAGTTTTCGAAACTATCTCTCTCGTCCATGCCAGTCAACTTCCATTTGTGGTACACCTAGCAGGGTACGAGCCTGCGACATCAACATTCGTAGTGTTGCATTCTTCTCTGAATTATAGGTGCGTAAGTGGTGCTCACTGTAGTTTCGAGGCTACATAAACCCGCTTACAAGGCGGGGGCTTTACTTTAAGCTAAGCGAGCATAATTGGCGGTATGTGAACGAATCGAACGTTCTCGCAGGTTTTATCCCACCTAACGACTTAGCAAATCGTCCCCTTTATCCGGTTGGGTAACATACCAAAAATTCGCCATTGGATTTTTATTATGCCTGCGAAAGTAGATCAGTAAAATCCTATGGCAATACTAAAACTGCTACTCCTGGCTCTAGGTGACTGGTGGATCCGGTCTGCAACGATCAGACAACCTTCGCCTTAAAAGGGCGCTACTCTGCCAATTGAGTTACGAATCCTTACAACTTATTACAACAAATGGAAGCGGTTGGAATCGAACCAACGACCTGAGAATTAAGAATTCCCTGCTGCTGACCTGCTGAGCTACGCTTCCTATGGTGGGGCCGAAAGAACTCGAATCTTTACCGTAGGATCTTCAGTCCCGAATGCTGCCAATTACACCACAGCCCCTCTGCGAACATACCTAGTATAAACGACTTACGCTCCTGATGCCACTTATTTTTAAGGACGATCAGGAGCGTAAGAGAAGTTTACTTTAAACGTTTAGAAGTTTTATTTAGCCGGCGAGTCTTTTCCAGTCTGACTCTTTCATGGCTCTAACTTCATCTCTTACTTCCCTACGCGCCCTATTGTCCTCTTTGCGCTTTACATCGTGAGGTTTACTAAATGATACTGGACCATTAAAGGTTTCCGTTACCGCTTCTGCTTTTCGTAGATTAGATGGATGTAGCAATCTTGACAAATTATCATGGTTTTTCCACATTTGTACTTCTAATTCTACAATCATATCAAATAGTGCTTCCTCTGTTGATTTGCCTACTGGACGAGGCTTAACTCTTACAGTTGTTGCCTGAGATGCCGGAGTTAGCTTTGACGCTCTCTCAATAGCTGTCGCAATCTTCATCTCCTCTACCTTCTTAGCAGCTCTCTTGTCAGCAGTTCCAATTGCAATAGCACAAATAGACTGTGTGATTGTTCCAAGCGCTAACTCAATTGCGCCGACGATAGGAAGCATCATGGTAACGAATGTATTACCCTTGCCCTTAACCATCATCTCTCTAGTCAAAGCCATTACAATGCCCTTGCGCCAACCTAATGCACGCAAAACCTTGTAGCCATATGTAATTGTTACTAATCCTGCCACTGAATGCAACCAAACAGAAGTTAACATAAAAATTTTTACTCCTCTACATTAAGCAAACTCTAATTCTTTAGAACCACTACGGAACCTCTTATAGCTCCCGATTCTTACTATACTCAAATTCTAATAAATTATGCGTAATCCCGATCTGTCAGGATAATTGACCGCTCCAAGATTCACAAACTTATTATGCCTCATCAAAGAACTTGGAAGTACAGTTTTACGCACATTTGTAGTAAATTGAATTCCAGAAAGGAACATGTTATCAAATACGTCCGTTCTGCTCATCGTCAACCTATACTGGACATACTTGCCAGCCTGAGACAATGGGAACGGAACACCAGATGTCACTCCGCCAACCCCTGTCTGACTTAGAGTATATAGTCTAAGGTTCTTAATGTCAAGGCTTATTTTTCCTGTCGTGCCCTCTAGAACTTTCCAGCCTATCGTCCTCATATTATCTATTCTATTTGATTCATCGTCCCAATCAGTTAGATCCCATGTTACTAATTGTTCTTTAAATGGCTTATCTATATACAATAAGTTTTTATATGGAGCCCTTACATTTTTGATATCGTCTCTGCCACTGTCTATCTCTTTAGAATGTAAAACTACCCAATCGGCAACCGGACCAGCTTGACTCGCCGTAAACTCGCCAACCATGTACGTGCCTCTGAGGCTTGAGAAGGTCGATAATCCAGATACTCCGTCTTTCAGAGAAATAAAACCTGCCTCGCCAATGGAGTTGTATGATATTGCATTTATACTCAATCCAGATGTAATAGATGTAATTTCTAATACACTATCGTCTGTAGATGTTGGTGTATTATATCTGTTTATGAGATCAAACATTTCATAATTTGTAGTTGAACGATATGAATTTACATTAATAGATTCCCAATTTGATGAACTAGACATATCATAATTATCTGCTGATCTAAACTCTATTTGGTAATTCGTCCTTGGATCGTCTGGACTTTGAAACATATTTACGAAATTGTTTGGGTTTTGTGTATTAAATGAATCGAAATTCATCAATATAGGTTGAGATGTAATTACTGAATCTAATGGATATCTAGTATCATATATTTGATCGTCTCCAGTATATCTATCTTTAAATGAAATTAGAGAATAATCTATTGTTTTTTCATATTTCAATCTATCTTTATTGAAGTTTTGTTGAGATATGGTATCAGCTCTGTGGACTATATTAACCATTCCACTGAAGAAATTTTCACTCATTTACGTCACCCATCTCGTTATAATATCAGACACACTAACCTCAACTCCCTGTTCGCTATTTAATTCTAATTCAACTTTATAATAATCTCCTTGTTGGAATACACCGTTGCCAGAAAGTGTTTGACTGTGAAACGCATATGGCGATCGTGCTCGTGAGTGAGAAATTAAAGATTCCGCACAGTCAAACAGAGACATTCCTACATTCGACTGATTACCGAAGCCAGAGCTAATTCTTGTAAAGATTTCTACTCCAGACAGCTCTCTTACTCCCATAGGAACCTCTTCTCTGATTGTGATTTTCATCTGCTGTATTCCAGAGAAACTACTCCAAGCAGTATGTGTCTTTCCTGAGTTGTAATCCAAATTCTCAGATAGATATCCAGGATTTAGACCGGACATTATACAGTTTTCATACGGAGCAAAATTATACCTAAATTCAATCGGCGAGAGAAGAAAGTGTGAGTGATCCGTACTAGTGATGACCGTACCAGTAATCATTCTCTTGATGTCAGATAGGTCTATACCGTCAACTGAAATACCAGAATTTACAGCTAATCCAGATTGAAGAGTGTCACCATAAATAGATAATACTCCAACTGAATGTAAGCCAGATGCAACGTCATGGTGAGGATTCTTGACCTCTGTAGCTAAGTGCGCATCCAGTATTGCGCCTTGCATCGACGGATCATAATAAGGCAATCTAATGTTGACGCTCGTAAGCTCTGGCCAGTCCCTCTTGTTGATCGGAGCAAAGCCGAAACCAGATATGTAATTCTTGTCATTAAATTCCAAATTAGTGTATACGTTTGTTTCACAATATACTTTTAGTCCAGAATCAACTGTTAGGTTTTGAATATATGATTGTGATAATTGTTTTGTAGTATTATATTGTGCGACCGTATCTCTAGCTAAGAATGTCCCACGAACCTCTAAGCCGCTCTTTATTTCCCAATCACCGTGTCCTTGAAAAGTAAAATCTCCAGGCGCTCCAGGCACATCACCGTATTCACCAGACACTACAGACGTTAGCTTTATCGTGTTCTCTGAAGTGCCCCACACCGTCATTCCAGAAGTCGTTATCGTATCCTGTCTCCACAATCCTCCGTGTGGGCTGTCTGCAAAAATGTGAGCCTGTAAGTCTTCCCACTTCCTTCTATTGGGAACGTTCTTGTCAACAGTAATTACACCGTTGCCAGACACTATCTTGCCTACAATAATTTCCTTCTCGTCTGTAGGAGTTGGCGAGGTCGATGCCCTGGTTGCGACATCACCAAATTCCAATGAAGAATCATAATTGTAACTTCCAGTGTGGCTATTTTCAATTAGTGATACAAACAGATATGGCTCTTCTGAAAATACAACAGATTCCCATATGATGTATTTCTTTGCAAAATTCTCTACAAACTTGTTATTTATAAATGCTCTTAGGTCATCAAGCGCAACGGACGCAGAGGCAACATCTGTACCAAAATTCCCTAGCTGCCAATAGCCATCGCCCCTATGCCCCTCTATGGCACCCTGTAGCTGATTGTCTATTATCGTTGCTTGACGAGCTTCACAGTATTCCGATACAGTCATAGGACCACCAGGAGTACCAATTCCAGATAAAACTGGTATATTGTAAACCTGCGTTATTCCCTTATATTTCTCACATATATGCGGTACTTTATATGGGATATTGATAATTGATCCATTACCAGATAACGTTGACATTTATTTGGTTATTTCTTCCACCTGTCTGCCGAATCGTCGTCATCGTCGTCACCCGTCTGCAATTGGCTGTCGCTGGATGGATCGTATGCCTTTTGCTCGTAAGGATTATCTAATTCTTTTCTTGCAGGCGGAAGAGCGTCCCAATCTGGCATGAAGTCTGGTACGCTTTCCTTTTGTTTGATGCCTTGTGTTTGAGTGTTGACTATTCTCGGCAACTCTGGATCACCTTGGTTCATCAATCCTCTGTAAACAAGATTGCTGTCTATAACGGCAAAAGATCCACTGAGTCCATCTATTATGCCTTCATCCACCCATTCGTCTATGTATTGAGAAGGGATATTTAGCGTATATAGAATAATTTTTTCTATCTTCTCTGGATTATCTGCTGCGAATTTGTCCTTCAGTTGATTGATCTCTGCCTCCGCTCTACCCATGTCTTGATGCAATGATGTAATTGTAACTGAACGCATCTTGCCCGCATAAGCTGGAGCATAGTATACATCCGGTTGGTCCTGTTGTGCTTTCTTGTACATTGCCATTATCTTAGTTGTCATATCTGTCTCCTCCGTTATACATGATGAATTGTGTTATACTTAATTTGTAAATCGCCAATACTCGCACTAGTCCCAACGGTACCATTGACATATACTGAAATGAATACTGTCAATGCCTTTCCTTTATCATAGACTCCTGTATTCAAAACGTCGCTGCCAATTTTTGTTGTTGACATCTTGATCTGCTGCAAATTCAAACCACCTGGCTCAATTAGGCTAGTGTTTCTCGTATCTCTAAACGTTACATTAATTCTACTAGAAGCGTCCATTCCAGACGAAATTCCGTGGTCTAATGTAATTGCATCATTGGCAACAAACGATCTAAAGTCAGACGGAATACCAATCCGCTTCACTATTACGTAATTCTGAGCACCAGCAGCTTGTGGAACGAAGTTATAAATGTTTAGACCCGATGTTGTCTCGTAACTCAAGTTGATGTCCATCGTGCCATTGCCTGACAAAATCGCACCAGCATACTCTGGACTAAATGATCTTATCTGTACCTGAATGCCTGACATATCGTGTGTATGCAAGTGGTCGGCATTACTCCTGTCAATCAATTCAGACAAGACAGATACGTCTACACCGTCAATCGCTATACCAGACCTGACGGCTAAGTTACCAGTCAACCACGGACCACTATTTGCTGATCCTGTATGCGGGATACCTGACACCTGAGCCGCTGTAACATTGTGCGGGTTAATGAATGCAGAGGTGCCAAAAACGTGATCGTCTAATCTGTATCCGTCCTGGCCCAAATCTCTTCCGTCGATCGTAATTCCAGATTGTACATGAATATCCTCAAAGAATCTAACGAATCCATGTAAATCTAATCCAGATGAAATGTGAACTTGTGAAGCAAATAAATTCTGCCAAAATGATTGTCCAGAAAATGTATTCTCTCCAACAAATAATCCTAATCCAGATTGTATTACATTCCCCTCGATTGTAATACCTTGATCGAATCTTACGTCACCATTGAATATTGCATTACCAGAATTGATTAGTGTAGATGTATTTAATAAATATTGTATCGTCGCAGTCTGTACATTCAAACCAGATACAAACATCTGATCCTGAATTAGATGCGGAGTGTGCGGATTTATGTTATCTAATATATGATCAGAAATTGTTGAAATATCTAATCTAGCCGATGGAGCCGTATTTAATGTAATAGAGTTGCCAGACGTTGTAGCTTCAGCAATTAGCAAAGCATCGTCAGGAATTGATCCGTCCGTACTCGACTCCATCAACACTTCTCCATATTCTAGTGTTGATTGTGTTGAATTCTCTACTTTCTTAATGTAAAGTGAATGTACACCATCGCCAAGTAATTGCCACTGAATTGATTGCGACATCTTCACATGGGCAAACCTGATAAACGCCTGTACAGCAGGAGTTCCACCATTTGGAGAAAGAGTGACAGTAAAACCACCAGAATCACCAGCAGTAGTAAATGTTCCTGTCTTCAATACACCATGACCACCAGAGTGAGCAGCAATTGCACCAATTAATTGATTCTCTATAATGTTTACTGCCCTTGATTCTGCTGGCTCATTAATAAATTCACCAGCCTTAATAGACGGTAATCCATATACTCCAGTTTTGTTGCCGTATCCCACTTGTTATGCACTCCCCGTTGTAGTAGCAGAATAACTACCGCTCGCACCGCCGCCCGTTGTTGCCGTTCCGCTGCCCTCTCCCATACCACTTAAATCATCGTCTGCTAATACTCTATGTGTCATCATATGCTCTGGCGAACTTACTTGTGAATAAAAGAAACGCTCTTGCTCTAGTGCTCCTCTGGACGAAGATGAACCATACATCATGCTAGCAATAAGTGTTTTAATCTCTGCTAATAATGGAGCCTTTCTAAATCCTGGTCCAATAAGTTTACTATTAATTCCAACTTTCATATTTGTAAATTACCTTTATATTAACCACTTGAATGCTGAATTCCTGCTCCTTGATTATCGTGTGGTGTCCATTCAAATACATTAAAGTCAACGAATTCAGTAGAAACATCCATGCTAAACAATTTACTAACTCCATCCCACTTTTTAGTTACTTCCTGAATCACAAACTGAACACCATCAACACCAACTTCGTCTGCTTGGTCTTCTCTTAATCTTACTATATCATAAGGAAATAGCCCCGCATGACCCCAAGCACCGAATGTTGGAGTTGCTCTTGGCATAATTGCTCTTGCCAATCTTTGCTTCGTATTCGACTGTAATCTAGCTAAGTCATTCCAATAAGGCGATCTTGCAATAATCCATCTTGGCCACGGAACATAAGAAGGATCGTCAACGTTGTATGGCCAACCCTTTTGTTTCTCAATTACAGTAATCGGAGTGTATTTAACTGGATTAGTAGGATCTTCGCCTGATTGAATCATAGACATTGCCATCACCGCATTTCTTACGTGATCTGTTCCGTATGTTACCGAAAGGTTACGTTGATACTGATCGAATGCCAACGGGTCAACCGCTCCACCCATCTTGCCACCAGATACCTCACCAAACTCCATTACTTGTTTTGGAGGCGTCTCTGTCTTACTGGCAGAAACTCCAGCTCCGTAATTCATGTCTAGAGAGTGACCGTCTTCATTACCGCCACCAGCGTCCGTCCAGCGCTGAAAGTCTCCTCCTGAGCCCTGTCCTGCTCTAGAATTTTGAATGCCTAGAATAGCCTCTGCCGGACTGTAAACGATATTCCCAAAGTGATTAGGAAACAAATACCAGCCGCTAAAATTTCTTAACTCATTCATACAGTCCCAAATCGGTCTACCCATTTGAAACATGTATGCCGGTTGTTCACGGAAAGCGTTACATGGTAGACACGCAAAAATCGACGAAGGAGGAAGTTTGCAGACTCGCGATGCTGGGCCAATTGACTGCGGGAATTTAGGCACATGTCCGGCCCATCCGCCTCCCTGCCTCGTATCGCAATCTCCACCACCGGATTCTATGACTTGCTTTAATGTAATTTTATCATTTTCATTTCTTGGATTTTGATAGAACAATAATTGATCGTCTATGAAACCACACTCTTTGCCCAAGTAATACATTGCGCACATATGATCCCAACCATCAAAGATCGGAAGATTGACAGCCATAATCTCTCGTGCTCTCTTACTTGCGTCTGCTAATTCGAGCGTCACATACGATTCAGCAGGAGATGGACGAGAATATGATCTAGAAGTGACATATCCACTAAATTGCTTTGAAATATTGTTGATTATTCCTCCACTAATTGTAATAGGTTTTACACCAGAAAACCCTTTATTATTTGGATTAGATAGCGATAATGTATAAATTCCACCATTCCTGTCATCACAAGAACGTCTATTCCAGATAACTACAGTACCGCCTAACGACTGCACGCCCTGTTTTAACACAACCTCTTTTACGTGCTCATTTAAGATTGGAATATTTGTACGCATATCCACTCTAATAATCGGAGGATCAACGTGCAACTCTACCTTGTATACCGCTGGACTGTAAATTCTATTCGTTGCAGATAAACCAGACGTACCCTGCGACATAGTTGGACCTACATTAAATCCCTCGCCTGTACGAGCCTTTAGTTTTACTTGATATTTAAATTGATTGTCCGCTACAGAGCCTTTATTCTTCGCCTTGTCATAGAATGTACTCACATCTTCGTCTGTAGCCTGGCCACCTACGTTTCTATGTATTTGTTTAGAGAGTGACGAGAATTCTCCTAGGTATCCAAAGAATGGCTCTTTTTTGCCTCGCTTTGCCTGCTTCCCGCCCTTCTGCATATTGACGGTGCCTCCGCCAGATCCCGCCGTTCCTTCGTCCTCTTGGGTCGGTAGCGGCAATTGTATCTCCTCTGTTGATGACACAGCTCCATAGTGATCGTGTGCAAACTTTCCTTCATAGTCTACCTTTAAGTAGAACCTTCCAGCCTCTACTGAATTATTTGCAGTAACATTAAATGAACACGAAACTGGCGGGGAAATAAGTGAACCTTCTTGGACGTGACAGATTGGCTGGAAACCAAAATATGTTTCTCCTCCATAGAAGTTTACATTTACTGTAGATTCGTCTATGTTTACAAATCTATTGAATGACCATCTCAAATATCTTTTCTCTATTGTAGATTGCGTTGATGGGATTCCAGCACAGATAATCAAATCTCTACCTAACGGATAGATTGTTATCTCTTTGTAGCCAGCCTCAGATTCCTCACCGGTAGCAACAACTGGCAAACACTCTGGTGAGCCTACTATTGCCCAATCCTTCTTTTCATCTTTCTTGTAAAGCTCTACACCGTTCTGCCCGTCTGCTCTAATGATTAATTTGAATACATCATTCGTACCATCTGATTCTTTTCCGCCCCACTCTATCTCTACAGCAGTATGTTTTGCTTTTTCGTCTGGATAGAATTGCATCCAATCATTTTTGCCAAATGTAGAGCTGCTAGCATATCCAAGTTGCGCTTCTGACATTTTGTGCATTCTGGCTCTAATAAAGAATGGTTGATTCTTCTTTAATTTAAATACTGACTTAATCTCTTGACGAATGCCTTCTTTCATTCCTGCATACATCGTTTCATCATATGCCTTCAACGCAGATGCTTCAGCTTCCGTCAATGGCGCTTTTCTCCATGTCTTACTCCAAGCAGTTCTAACATTTCCGCTTGCCTTGACTGCTCTCAAGTTTGGAATTTGTGGCGGTCTTACAATTTCTGTCAACGATCCTGTACCTGTATTTTTCTCAAGGAATTTGTTATTTTCACATTCAAACATCATATTACTGTGTTCGTATGTATATTTGTCTTTATTCTGATTTGAAGATCCAGAACCATACAACACAGTGCTACCTTCGTTCGGAGTCATTGTAACTGTTGATTGTAATGTCGTGTTTGTTTTTACTGCATATGGGCGCAAGATCATGGCACTATGTAATAAGATCAATGGAGGAAGTGTAGCCTTCTTTACATTGTCATAATCTATTTCTACAGATCCTTGTCCTTGTTCGTAATTCTGTGTTCCATCAATGTCAAATATATAACCATCTTTTTCAAATGGACCAGATAGCAAATACTTTGGAGGGGTCTTTGCAGCAGTTTTACCAGATGCGTTTGTAGCAAATTCTGTAATTGATCTCTTATACTCGTCTGACGAAACTGTAGTCATTCCCTTTACACCAAAGATCTTAGTCATAAAGTCTTTGGCGTTTAGAGACGGAAACTCCTTCGTGTAAGAATACTCGTCTAAAACAACATTTACATCTGCTATCCCTCTAATCTGACTTACCACTTATTCTCCTCCACCACCTACAAACCACGTATTCTCTTCTGCACTTCCAGTTGACGGGACAGGAAAGGTAGATGTAATTGGCAACTTCATTACGCCGAATTTTCCAGGCGCAGTTTCAAAACCAAAAACTCTATCTTCTGCGTATATGTGCCCATCGCCAATCTTACTTGCATCAATTATAATTTCTCTTCCGTCTGGATTTACTTTAATTTGATTTCCAAAAATACTTCTTACTGTACCAATAAATGTAACAGGAATTCTTGCAATCCTCTCCTCCATACTTCCTACTTGTCTAACTAACTGGTCAACAATGGCAGATAAGCCACCAGCACCAATGTTCGGCGCTATTCTTTGCCCATACCCAAGAAGCGCTTGCGTCCTGTCCTGATTGTTTATCTTGAAGCTTTCCCAAGATGGTTCCTTAAATGAGAAGCCACCGTCAGTTTTGTGAATCGTAAATTCATTCAGACCAATAGATGCAATCATAACCTCAAGAGGCGTTCTGCTCTTTGAAACAGGAATGACTGTCGATGGCACGAAGACTACCTGCTCTTCTGGAATGATGAACGGAGCTGTTACATTCTTAACCTTGTGAATCGAATACCCTGGGCGCGGTCGCAACTTCTCGTCAACCATCTTAAAGATCTCTGGCACACCAAACGTAATTCTAAATCCGTTAGCAGCAAACTTAGCATCGAAATATGCGTCTCCACTCTCGTCGCTAATCCCAACAGCAGGATATTGTTCCTGCTTGTCCTGTAACCGCGCTATAATTCCTTCCTGTACACCATAGACTGTAGTATTTACAAACGGTACTGATATGTTGTCCCATCCAGCTAATACAAGATGCATATTATACCAATTTACATTTGCCTTTACCATGTCCATTACATTATTGATATATGTGAAGATTCTAAGGAAATTAAGATGAACAGACTCTTCTCCTCTTAATATATCTGTCATTAGTAATTTATTTAGATTCAATCTCCACTTATAGTTGATAACACAGGGTCTACATCTGTAAATATCAGTATCGCCATATGATTTTTTATAATCAACAAGCGTGAGAGTCTCTTGGCCAGCGTCAGGAGCATACGCACTTAACCCAATCGGCATTATCTCCTTCGGATTGTCCCTGTCAAACATAAAGTATCCAGTAGTTTCATCAACAACAGAGGATAATATAGATCCATCTACTAATTCATTATATTGATTCTTTACTGCATAATTAGATGGTATATTGTTCGTTCCATTAAAGTGATTCAAGAATTGCTGTGCTAATCCTCTTCGCCCATACGATAATACAGAGCCTAACGCAAAAGATGTTTCAAACTCTAATGTGACATCCTCCATCTGGGCTAGCGTCAAAAAGTCTGAACTCTGTGTCAAATACGTTACGTTGTTTTCACCAAAGAATTCTGCCTCGGCTACGTTCATGTTCACAAAACGTTCACTAAATGTTCCACCATGCGCATTTTCTATCTTCTGCATTACTAATAAATAAGTTGCTGCAATCCTAACTTCATTTAGTTCATTTATTTTTGTTCTAATTTTGTTTTTCAATGCAGTTTCAAAACCTTCGACTGGAACGTAATTCCCATCAGAAATCAATCCTGCATATATCACATTCGCTCTACTGGCTTCCATCGGCCCTATCGGGATATTCCATACGTCTGCTAAATCATCATAAGTCTTTATTCTTTCTTGATAGTTGTTATTTAGATATAAATTGTATTCTGGTTTATCTAGATTATTTATTATAATATGATTTGTATCAATTAGTCTGTAAGCATAATCGGCAGCCTCATTTAATCCACTACCATCAGAGTTAGTCTCAGATTTAGATCTAATGGCTTTACCAGTATTGTCCCTGTCGTGCCTAGACGGAATTTGTTGGTGAGTCTGTCTCTTAATCTCTAAGTGAGCTTCAGCTAACTCCTCACCAAGTACCCTTCTCCTTTCCTTCATCATGTACATTCTTGCGTCAGAATATGTAAAACCTAATACAGACGTTTCTCCATCTCGCGGCAAAGTAAATTCTGTGCCAACATATGGAATTCTTGCAATGAATTTTACAATAACCATATCTAGGAAAATATTGTTGATAACAGTTCCGCCAGTCTTGCAGTTGTAAAATTCACCATCTATTGAAAGTTTTACAATTTTTGGCTTTAATTCCTCAGACATAACATCAAAAACCATAATCATTAATGCCGCATCTGGATCTAAGTTTTCAATTCTATATGCTCCAAAATTATCAACATCAACAAGAAGCGTTGTCCCAGAGCGGCCAATCACCGTATCGTAATAACCATAATTCATAGCAACTACACCAGGCTGTATCACGAATCCGCGCTTCCTACTGTTCACATTGGCAGTTCCATATCTAATAAATGATAAGTGCGTCTCGCCTCCAGGATAGGGAGTTACGTCTACTCTAGAATTCTCTGAAAGTATTACTGCATTCTGAGCCGCACCTGTTTGATGCACTCCAACGAAATCTACTAAATTATCCGCTACATCAGCCATATATTATAACCTCGCCGTTTCTAATTTATCAATAAAACAATATAATGGAACTGTAGAATTTATGTCCTGAAATGTAAATGTAATTTGACTAATTACACTAAAATTTACATTAGTTGTTGTGCTGAAATCAAATGTCACCTGTTCAAGTTGGTCTCTATTAATTGTTGCAGGAGTTCCTTGTGTACCATTCGCGAATTGAATATCAGATGAAATAGAAACTCCTTTTGAAGCAGTTTGTCCAGCCGTATCAAGTACAGTCATCGTAACGAAAGAAGCTAATGGGTTTCCTCCTACAAGCTGAAACTCCTTGCCAACATATGCTGTAAAAGCATTCGCTGTGCCAAAATCCCACGGAGCAAAGCCTTTACCACTAAGTCTTGTAGTAACTATATTAAACGTTGTTGGCATGTTACGCTGTCCTCCCTCTAAATAATCCAGTACCCTCAACAGCTTCGGAAGTAGTCAATACACTCAACGAGGTACTACACGTCCATCCGCCTTGCTCGTCAAATGACTCTATAAGCTCACTAACTGCCGCTTCCGCAGCTAAGTCGTTATTCTTCTTTTGCATAAATAGTAATTGCATATACAAACCATGTTCACCAAATGCGATTCTTGCAACATCTATATCTGACGAATATACTTTGTTTGCCGCAACTATTTCTCTAATAACCTGCGTAACACCATTAAATCCATTAGACGATTGACCTTGACCAGCCGTTTGTCTTTTGTCATTAAACTTTGTTTTTACCGCTACGCCATCATTCAACTTTGCAGCAATTGATCTAGCCTCCTGCATAGCCTTGTTCTTTCTTCTTGCTAATTCTGCCAACTTAGCCCTCAATAGAATTAATTGATTTTCTCTATCCTCAATCATGTCGGAAGGACCAGTAGACGGAATCGTTGCTGCCGAAATTCCTCCATGACCATCTCTAACAGTAATTGTTTCACCAGCAACTCTAACTTTTAAGAGTCTAATTTCATCTTCTAATTCTTTAATTCTCTTTAATGTTTTATCATATTCATCATCTAATGCACGAGATACGGCCCACTGCTCTCGTTGCTCCGCTAATTGCAATTGTCTAGCAGCGGCAGCCTTCGCAGCACTGGCGGTAGCGGCTGTCTGAGACCCCGCACCTTGAGAGTTGACGGCAGCCGTGTAAGCAGCATCAGCAGCCTCAGAAGCCTCCCTAGCCCTTTCTACATCAGTCCTAGTATCCACTGGCTCAGCAGGAGTTGTAACACCAGCGCCAGACGGAGATACAACAGCGGCAACTTGTCCACCCGTCGTAGCCTGTCCACCAGCCGCAGTCGCAGTACCTTGAGACGACCCAGCATCTAAAGCAGCTTTTTTAGCCGCTCGCAATTTCTCCTGTGCATCTAATAATGCAGAAAGAGCCGCCGCACCTTCTTCTCCCAACGGAGCAGCCAGATATGCAGCACGAGCAATGTTTACTGCCGCCTGAGCCTCTGCTTCTGCCGTTTTCGCTGTCGCCAATCCCACCTCTGCCGCTGAAGCACCCTTGCCACCGCCGCCACCAGCAGGACCACCAGCAGGAGCACCACCACCGCCTCCACCGCCTCCGCCACCACTTGAATCTCCGTCTTTAGGCCAACGAGCAAAGAATCCTGCGGCAGGACCAGCTCCTACGGGCGTCTGATCCGTTGGTCCAGATACATTCATCGCTCCACCTATATTTCCTGTAGCAGTTGGCGGGCAAGGAACTTTACTTCCTGCTGCTGGGTTTGGAACGGCAACAGTGACTTGCTTCGGCGACGTATTACAATTTGTTCCACCGCCTCCAACTGGCACTCCCGCAGTTGGATTGTCATCTGTAGTTATTTCTGGACCGCCTTCTCCATCGCCGCCACCCCTTGTGATTATAATGACTTTTTCCTCTACAGGTGGGGGAGGACTCTCGCCGCTCGGATCATCGCCATCTCCAGAATCGTCACCATCAAATACGGGAGGCGGACCATATGGAGTGAAAGTGTAAAACGGACTGAGTACAGCAGGATACCACTTTCCGTGTATTGGGAATTTTCTGGTAATATCTACTGTCTGAATAGTAGGCTTTACGTCTTGCTGAGCGCCCTCCTGCTTATTTGATGGGATATTTGTTACTTGACCATTCGCTGACTTAACATTTATTCCACCGTCAACAGTAGAAACCTCACCATCTACGGTAACTAGATTGTTATCCTTATCTCTATACGAGACTCTCTTGTTATTATCCACGCACATGCAAGCTTCGGCAGGATCTTCGTCCTTGAATCCTAGCTTTTGCCATAACATTTTACCAGGGAACCAACCACAATTTCTCGTCCATGTTGCATATCCGCAATCGCCACCAGCAGGAGTAGTGCTACATTTTATACTTTGTGTCTTTGGATCATATTCGATCGGACCAGAATAATTCTCGTCTACTTTATCTTTTTGATACATTCCATTACTAATATAGTGAGTGCTTGTTTTTATTTCTAAATGGTTATCTTCAGAAATAAACAACACATCACGTAACATCGCATTTCTCGGGCCTGTAGTGCTACCACCGTCATTAGGAACATCCTCTGGCGTATCAGATACAGTATCATCGCCTTCTTCGCCTGCTGTAGAAGCTGCCTCTTTCTTTGCAGTCTGACCGTTGTTAGCCTCTTGCTTTTCAGGAGCATTTCTGTTTACGCCAGCAGTATCACTCTCATTCTGCGCTTCCTTTTGCTCGCCAGTTGTTTGAGATTTTGCATCCTTTGTTGTTTTCTCGTCTGGTGGCGGTCCTGCTTTCTTCTGAGCCTCTTGAAACGCCGCTTCTCTAGCAGCCGCTTCTTTC